>Ga0214919_10003188_pt1 | contig 25044 bp, 22 predicted proteins | sample LL1503_MetaG_FD_177994 | JGI IMG/M metagenome (GOLD analysis project Ga0214919, IMG submission 177994) | Freshwater microbial communities from Lake Lanier, Atlanta, Georgia, United States - LL-1503 | ecosystem: Environmental > Aquatic > Freshwater > Lake | place: USA: Georgia | collected... | reverse complement strand
CCTCGATGTCGGCTCATCACATCCTGGGGCTGTAGCCGGTCCCAAGGGTATGGCTGTTCGCCATTTAAAGTGGTACGCGAGCTGGGTTCAAAACGTCGTGAGACAGTTTGGTCCCTATCTGCAGTGGGCGCTGGAAGTTTGACGGGGGCTGCTCCTAGTACGAGAGGACCGGAGTGGACGAACCTCTGGTGTACCGGTTGTCACGCCAGTGGCATCGCCGGGTAGCTAAGTTCGGAAGAGATAACCGCTGAAAGCATCTAAGCGGGAAACTTGCCTCAAGATGAGACTTCCCGGGAACTTGATTCCCCTAAAGGGTCGTTCGAGACCAGGACGTTGATAGGCTGGGTGTGGAAGCGCAGTAATGCGTTAAGCTAACCAGTACTAATTGCCCGTGCGGCTTGTCCCTATAACATTGACAGTTATAGACAAGTAATTAAGCGTATGCAAATGATTGAGCATCACGCCCGCCAAAATAAATCAGTACAACTACTTCTTCCAGATTGAGTTTTTTGTGTCTGTCTGTAACAGCGACGGTACAGATAACTTTACAAGTTATGCCTGATGACAATAGCGAGTTGGTACCACCCCTTCCCATCCCGAACAGGACCGTGAAACGACTTAGCGCCGATGATAGTGCTGCAACCAGTGTGAAAGTAGGTCATCGTCAGGCTAATATTTTTGAAAGCCCCCGCTTGTTATCAAGTGGGGGTTTTTCTTTTGTGGCTATGCCTATCTGAATGATGCACGTGCTGGAAATTGCTGAGCCAATCGCGGCCAGTAGCTGGTATCGATTGGCACTGTTACTTCAATATAATCACATTATCTCAACGAAGGTCTCGCAAGAAATTGCTCAGCCAGTCGCGACCAATAACTCGCCCCGATGGGAAGAAGTTCGTCGTTAAAATCATAGCTAGGATTGTGCAAGTTGCATGGCCCTAATCCGTGTCCCGCTGTTCTGTGGTTGCCATCGCCGTTGCCGATGAATACATAACATCCAGGTTTTTCCTGAAGCATGAATGCAAAATCCTCGGATCCCATCGTCGGTTCTAATTTCTTCAGTATCCCACTAGCTCCTACGATATCTTCCATTACTTCAAGAGCAAAGTTCGTTTCTTGCTCATGATTTATCAGAGGCGGGTAGTTTCGTTTAAACGAAAATTCAACGCTAGCACCAAAAGCTGCCGCGGTATGTTGAGCGATTTCTGCCATGCGCGTTTCGATAAGAGCAAGAGTCTCTAAGGTAAAAGTACGAACAGTCCCAATCATGGAGGCTGAATCAGGAACGATATTTGTTGCACTACCAGAGTGAATTTGCGTAATGGAAAGCACGCCTGCATCAAGCGGGTTCTTATTCCGCGACACGATCGTCTGCCAGCTCTGGGCAATTTGAACTGCAACCATTACAGGATCAATACTGAGGTGAGGTTGAGCAGCATGGGATCCTTTACCCTTAATGGTAAGTTCAAACTCATTTGATGAAGCCATCATTGGCCCAGAAATAACACCCATAGTCCCAGCCGGAGAACCAGGCCAGTTGTGCATGCCAAATACGGCTTCCATGGGACATTGGTCGAAAAGGCCATCGTCCATCATTCTCTTAGCGCCAGCTGCGCCTTCTTCAGCAGGCTGAAAAATTACATAGACCGTACCGTCAAAATTTTTATGTTTTGCCAGGTAATAGGCAGCTCCCAGTAACATCGTAGTGTGCCCATCATGGCCACAAGCGTGCATTTTTCCGGCATTGATGGACTTGTGAGCAAACTCATTAATTTCTTGCAGGGGAAGGGCATCCATATCAGCCCTTAGACCGACTGAACGTTTGCTGATACCGTTAGTAATAATGCCAACGACACCCGTCCCGCCAAGTCCACGGATAATAGGAATGCCCCACTCAGTTAGCTTCTCAGCGACCAAATCGGCCGTTTTAAATTCTTCATAAGACAACTCAGGATTTGCATGAATAGTGCGGCGAATAAGTTTTAACTCATTCTGGAAGTTCAGAATCGGATCAATCAGTTTCATTTTTGTGGCTCTCCCAATAACGATATCGAAAAAAAATATCGCCAGTAAACATAAGACAAACTATTTAGCGTGTGTGTAATATTACCCGTAGAAAGCTGTTAAGAACAAAATTGCCAATCCAGCAAAATTTATCAAGGCTAAAACAGAATGAACACTCGAGTAGTTAGAGCCGCATGCCCACATGACTGTCCCGATACATGTGCCATGCTAGTTACAGTGACCGACGGAGTGGCAACGGAAATACGTGGTGATCCTCATCATCCGAATACAGGTGGTACTTTGTGTACAAAAGTGTCCCGCTATCTTGAGAGAACCTACCATGAAGATAGGTTGCTACATCCTCAAAAACGTGTCGGCAAAAAAGGCGAAGGCCGTTTTGAGCAGATCAGTTGGGAGGAAGCGCTAACAACCATCTCAACTCGCCTGAAAGAAATTGCGGCGAAAGATTCTAGAGCCATACTGCCTTACAGCTATGCAGGAACAATGGGTGTTGTGCAAGGCGAATCCATGGCAATGCGATTTTTCAATAAACTTGGTGCATCTAAATTAGATCGTACGATTTGTTCTTCGGCGGGTGGTGTAGGAATCAAATACACCCTAGGCGCAAAAATGGGGATGGATACCGAGCAGTACGAGAATTCGAAAGTAATAATTATTTGGGGTGGTAATTCAATCGGTTCGAATTTGCACTTTTGGACACGTGCTCAAGAGGCAAAACGTAAAGGTGCAATTCTTGTAGCGATAGATCCGTATCGGTCTCTTACGGCTGAAAAATGCCAGCACCATATTCCAGTGTTGCCGGGTACCGATGCTGCTTTTGCATTAGGCATGATGCACGTACTGATAAGAGATGACTTGTTAGATCATGACTATATTGAAAAATATACCTTAGGTTTCGCGCAACTACAGGAAAGGGCGAAAGATTGGACGCCCGATAAAGTTGCAATAACCTGCGGCATCGATGCAGAACAAATTGAAATGCTAGCCAAACTTTATGGTGAAACCGCACAGCAAGGAAAGCCAGTAGCAATACGAGTCAACTATGGTGTGCAACGTGCGCATGGCGGAGGCATGGCTGTTCGTAATATCGCCTGTTTGCCTGCCTTAGTTGGCGCATGGCGTAATCCAGCAGGAGGTATATTACTTTCTTCGGGTGATACCTATCCAAAGAATGAACATAAGCTCGCGCGCCCTGATCTGCGTACAAACGATCCGTCCAGGCCGTCACGCACGATCAACATGAGTACTATCGGTGATGATTTATTAAATAAATCTTCTGCTGATTTCGGTCCAGCCATTGAAGCTGTTATCGTCTATAACTCCAATCCTGTTGCGGTGGCGCCGGAATCTGCAAAAGTAGAAGAAGGATTTGCGCGTGACGATTTGTTTACCGTGGTGCTTGAGCACTTTAAGACAGACACCGTCGATTACGCCGACATTGTGTTGCCCGCGACTACGCAGCTAGAGCATACCGATATCCATGCCACCTATGGGCACCTCTACATCATGGCGAATAATCCTGCGATAGCTCCGTTGGGAGAAGCTAAGCCCAATAGTGAAATCTTCCGATTGCTCGCTAAGAAAATGGGATTTAGCGACCCTTGTTTTAGTGATAATGATGATGACATTGCTGCTCAGGCGTTTGATGCAAACCATGTTTACGCTAAAGATTTCGATTGGAATAAATTAAAAAATGATGGCTGGATGCGGCTTAATGTAGCGGATGCCCCGTTCGCTCATGGTGGTTTTAGAACGCCGTCAGGGAAGTGTGAGTTTTACAGTGAGCGTATGCAAGCGGATGGCTTAGATCCTCTGCCAACGTACATACCCCCTTACGAGTCCGTCGATAGTTCTCCTGAGTTGGCAAAAAGATTTCCGCTGGCGATGATATCTCCTCCACAAAGAAATTTTCTCAATACCACCTTCGTTAATGTGAAAAGTTTGCGTAATACCGAAGGTGAACCCCATCTTGAAATGAATCCCAATGATGCAAATTCACGAAATATAGTGAATGGTGATTTGGTCAGAATTTTCAATGATCGTGGTTCTATGCAAGCGAAGGTCCGCGTGACCGATCACGCTAGACCAGGCTTAGTCGTCGCTTTATCTATTTGGTGGAAAAAACTCGCATCCGACGGGAAAAATGCAAATGAACTTACCAGTCAGCGACTAACAGATATGGGAAGAGCGCCTACTTTTTATGACGTATTAGTAGAAGTAGAAAAAGTTTGATCACAAATTCGCCGATCAAACTGGTCTAACGTGATTATTCGTGCCTTGAAATATTTATTGAGAGCTTTGCTCGTTAGCTCAGTGGTCTTGCTCAGCGGTTGCGCGTCGCTTGGGTACTATGCACAAGCGGCCGAGGGCCAGCTCTCACTTTTGTATAAGGCAAAGCCTATTAACGAGTGGCTGTCAGATTCTCTGGTGAATGAGACTCTCAAAACTAAATTGCGGCGGGTGCAGGAAATACGTGAATTCGCCGTGCGTGAGCTTGGCCTGCCGGATAACGCAAGTTATAAAAATTATGCTGATCTAAAGCGTCCTTTTGTCGTTTGGAATGTGGTCGCCACACCCGAATTTTCACTTATGCCAGAGCGGTGGTGTTTTCCGGTTGCCGGCTGTGTTGACTATCGGGGTTATTACGACAAAGATGCGGCGCTAAATTTCGCGGAGGACTTACGTAAAAAAGGCTTGGATGTGCGGGTAACAGGTGTTCCTGCCTATTCCACTTTGGGTTGGTTCAATGATCCCGTCCTTTCCACTTTCATTCATTACCCAGAGCCAGAAGTGGCGCGACTTATTTTTCATGAGTTAGCACATCAAGTAGCGTATGCGGCAGGCGATTCTCCCTTCAACGAGTCGTTTGCAACGGCCGTAGAAGAGGTGGGTCTTTCGCTGTGGTTAGATGCTCGTGGTGACGATGCTATGCGTGAAAGCTATCGAATATATAGGGGTAAACGTGATGACTTTTTGGCTCTATTGAATAAATATAGATTGCAGCTTGAGTCAACATACCAGCAATCCATTAGCGATGATGAAAAGCGTCAGCGTAAGTCAGCGCTCATGCAGTCAATACAGGCTGATTATTTAGTACTCAAGCAAACTTGGGGTGGTTTTTCAGGTTATGACCGATGGTTTAATGAGCCGGTTTCAAATGCTCATTTTGCGTTAATTGCGACCTACAATGATTGGGTTCCCGAGTTTAAAGTCCTGATGGCTGAGCAAAAAACCTTACCTGCTTTCTATAAGGCGGTGAAAGTGTTGGCAGATGGCGATGCATACACACGCCGTCAGATGTTGGACCGCTACAAATCTGTAGTGCATCAATCAGCAGTAAAAAGCGAGTCAAATGATACTGCTGCATCGCAATAAGAACACAATTTATTCCATTTGAGCTAGCATCGAGGCATATAAAAATAGCTTGACTATTCAGTGACGGGTTGCACGAACCCGCCGGATATAAAGCCTCACATCATAGGGGTCTCAATGGACAAATTTTGGATCAAATCCTATCCCGCTGGTGTTCCAGCTGAGATTGACTACACACGCTATCGGTCCCTGGTTCATTTAATGGATGAGGCGTTCAGCAAGTTCGCGAAGCGAAATGCCTATGCATGCATGGACAGATTTCTTACCTATGCTGAGCTAGATGTCATGTCGAAAAAACTGGGTGCCTGGCTTCAAGCCCAGGGACTAGTTCCCGGTGCGCGTGTAGCACTAATGATGCCCAATGTTCTGCAGTACCCAATAGCGATTGCTGCCGTACTGCGAGCTGGCTACACCGTGGTGAATGTAAACCCGTTGTATACGCCGCGTGAGCTTGAGCATCAACTTAAAGATTCAGGTGCTGAAGCCATCGTGATTCTTGAAAATTTTGCGCACACATTAGAGAAAGTCATCGCTAATACATCGATAAAAATTGTGGTTATAGCCAGCATGGGCGATCTGCTCGGTGGTTTGAAAGGAAGCCTAGTTAATTTCGTGGTGCGTAATTTTAAAAAAATGGTACCGGCCTATTCGCTGCCTAATGCTATTCGTTTTAATAGCGTATTGGGAGAAGCTAGTAGCATGACTTTACGGCCCGTCGAATTGGGTCACGACAATATCGCATTTCTTCAATATACCGGTGGCACGACTGGATTATCAAAGGGCGCGATGCTTAGTCATCGCAATGTCATTGCTAACCTAATGCAAAACGAAGCGTGGCTACAGCCTGCTCTCGACAAAGAACCTAAGCTTGAATCATTAACCTTTGTGTGTGCTTTGCCGCTTTATCATATATTTGCGCTGACCATATGCTGCCTAATGGGTACTCGAATTGGGGGCTTGAATATTTTGATTCCTAATCCGCGTGATATTCCAGGTCTGGTCAAAACACTTTCTAAATATCGCTTTAACATGTTCCCTGCAGTGAACACGCTCTACAACGGTTTGCTGAACAATCCTGATTTTGCCAAGATCGATTTTTCTTTGCTAAAGCTTTGCAATGGTGGAGGCATGGCTGTTCAAAAAGCAGTTAATGACCGCTGGCGCGCAGTAACGGGTAAGAGCATTGTGGAAGGGTACGGCTTATCGGAAACTGCGCCTGTGGCTACAGCGAATGCAGCAGATTCTGTTGAGTTCACAGGTACCATAGGTCTTCCTATCCCCTCGACTGAAATTGCTATCCTTGATGATGATTCACGGCCAGTGCCTTTGGGTCAGCCCGGTGAAATTGCTATTCGAGGTCCACAGGTGATGGTGGGTTATTGGCAGCGTCCAGAAGAAACAAAGCAAGTCATGACAACCGATGGGTTCTTTAAATCAGGTGATATCGGTTTCATGGATGAAAACGGATATGTAACCATAGTCGATAGAAAAAAAGATATGGTCTTAGTATCGGGATTCAATGTTTATCCGAATGAAGTCGAAGGCGTAGTTGCCATGCATCACGGGGTGTTGGAATGCGCCGTCGTTGGTGTGCCAGATGCAAATACGGGCGAAGCCGTAAAACTATTTGTTGTCAGGCGTGATCCTGAATTATCGAAGGAGGCGCTGATGGCTTACTGTCACGATGAATTGACCGCTTATAAGCGACCTAAGATCATTGAATTCCGTGATCAACTACCGAAGACTAATGTGGGCAAAATTCTCCGGCGAGAATTGCGCGACTCAAAAGCCTAAGCTATTCGCCCATAAATCAGCAATGCTGAGTGAGCGGTTCGATGACATAAGCTGCGCGCTTGATGAGTTCTCAATCAATGAGGCTTACACATTTTACGTTAGCGCTGGCAATGGTCTTGGCCGACGATTCTCATCAGTCGCCACATAGGTGAGCGTCGCTTCGGTGACTTTCACTACATCGGATTCCAATCGATGCCGTTCTGCATAAACTTCAACGTTCACAGTAATTGATGTTGTGCCTGTTTTTATGATCTTTGCGTAAAAAGAGAGTAAATCACCAACAAACACAGGCTGCTTGAAAACGAATGAATTTACTGCCACCGTCCCTACGCGTCCATTCGCGCGTCGAACAGCGGGTACAGCAGCAGCTAAGTCGACCTGAGCCATGATCCATCCGCCAAATACATCGCCGTGAATATTTGCATCGGATGGCATAGGCATGACCCGTAATGTAGGCATACCCTCAGGCAGGCGAGTTATTTCAGCGTTGTTCATTGAATCTCCCTTCGTCGCATCGATAGGCTAGTGATTTAAACGATAAAATACCAGAGCTGCAGCAAAACGTAAGAATTCCGTCGTTCATCCTTTCTGGTCCTCCCTGCCATGCGCCATCACTCAAGCCGTCCCATAGCCGCTCCCGCCAATCAGGCGACGCGCGACGATTGGACCACACTAAAAACACTCATTCCTTATCTGCTGGAATGGAAATGGCGAGTCTTGTTTGCGCTTCTCAGTTTGGTGGCCGCCAAAATGGCGAACGTCGGAGTGCCATTAGTACTCAAACAGCTCATCGATAAACTGGCACCCACACCAGGTAATCCAGCCTACGCATTGGTTGTACCTATTGGCTTGCTGGTCGCTTATGGACTGTTACGCTTATCCGCGACAGTATTTACTGAGTTGCGCGAATTTTTCTTTGCTCGCGTAACTCAGCGCGCAGTTAGAACCATTGCGCTGAAAGTCTTTCGACATTTACATGCACTGTCATTGCGATTTCATTTAAATAGGCAGACAGGTGGAGTAACTAGGGATATAGAACGCGGGACACGCGGTATTTCGTCCCTCGTTTCATACACGCTATTTAGCATCTTGCCGACCATCGTTGAAATCACCTTGGTGCTAGGGTATTTAAGCTTTCAGTACGACATCTGGTTTTCAGGCATCACGGTCGTAGCCTTAGCAACGTATATTATTTTTACGATACTCATTACAGAATGGCGAACTCATTTTCGTCGGACGATGAATGATTTAGACTCTAAAGCAAGCACCAAAGCAATAGATTCATTGCTTAACTACGAAACCGTAAAGTATTTTGGTAATGAGGAATACGAAGCTAGTCGATACGATCAAGGGTTGCAAAAATATGAGCGCGCGGCGGTACGGTCGCAAACATCATTGACGCTACTGAACACGGGACAATCATTAATCATTGCCATTGCCGTTACTCTAATACTGTGGCGGGCAACTTTGGGCGTCACTGAAGGCAGCATGACTTTGGGTGATCTGGTGTTAGTGAATGCCTTTATGATTCAGCTATATATCCCGCTCAATTTTCTTGGGGTGCTGTATCGCGAGATTAAGCAAAGTCTGGCAGATATGGAAAAAATGTTTGCGCTCTTAGATCAGCATCGCGATGTAGCTGATGCATCAAGTGCACAAGCATTAGCTTTGGCTTCAGCAGAATTAACGTTTAGTCATGTGGATTTTAGTTATGAAGCTAATCGCCAAATCTTATTTGATATTGACTTTGTGGTGTCAGCGGGGACCACCACCGCTGTGGTGGGGCATAGCGGTTCTGGCAAATCGACGCTAGCGCGCTTACTATTTAGATTTTACGATGTTAATAGCGGCGCTATTTTGATTGATGGCCAAGACGTACGTCAGGTAACGCAGATCTCTTTACGAAATTCCATAGGCATTGTTCCACAAGATAAGGTTCTATTTAACGACAGCATTGCTTACAACATCGCGTATGGTCGACCCGGAGCAGCTCAAGAAGAAATCATCGCAGCTGCAAAAGCGGCTTATATTCATGACTTTATTGTCAGCCTGCCAGACGGTTATGAAACAACCGTGGGAGAGCGTGGCCTTAAATTATCGGGTGGTGAAAAACAGCGCGTAGCTATTGCGCGTACCTTGCTTAAGAATCCTGCGATCTTAGTGTTCGACGAAGCTACCTCGGCGCTAGATTCTAAAGCTGAGCAAGCCATACAGCTGCAGCTAAAAGAAATTGCGCGTAATCGTACAACCTTGGTAATTGCTCATCGCTTGTCTACCATAGCTGATGCGGACCAGATTTTGGTGATGGATCAAGGTCGGATAGTAGAGCGAGGAACTCACTCTCAATTGCTGGCTGCCGGTACCGTTTATGCCCAAATGTGGGAACGTCAGTTGGCAAGACCTGAATTAGATGAAGATTCTTTTTCAAAAAGTGCATAAAAAATCATTTTGATCGCCTGGTTATATCTATCAACTAAATTGCAGTCATTCTTTTACAATGGTGGTCTATCTTATTTGACACTATCATCATGAATCCGCGAACCTTATTAATTGATAGCTTTCACGCAGCAGTTGCAGCGGCTGATCCGCTGAAAATTCTTGCAACTCACCTTCCACCGCCTCCTAAAGGGCGCACCTTGGTGGTGGGTGCTGGTAAGGCAGCGGCCAGCATGGCCCGCGCCGTTGAATTGGCATGGCCCAGTACTGCATCCATTGAAGGTTTGGTCGTGACTCGCTATGCCCATGGTCTAGAAACATCGCATATCAAGGTAATTGAAGCAGGACATCCTGTACCCGATAGCGCAGGCGAATTAGCTGCAGCAGAAATTCTTAAACAAGTCAGTGAGCTTGGCCCAGATGATTTACTCATTACCTTAGTGTCAGGTGGTGGTTCTAGTCTCCTGTCACTCCCGGTTGAGAGTGTCAGCATGGCAGATCTGAAAAAAGTAACCAGCAGCCTTTTGCATTCTGGCGCACCTATTACAGAGATGAATATCGTGCGCAAGCATTTGTCGCGCATTCAGGGAGGTCGTCTGGCCGCCGCAAGTAAAGCGCCCGTACTAACGCTCATTATTAGCGATGTAACGGGAGATGATCCGAGCGCAATTGCTTCTGGTCCAACTTGCCCGGACCCGAGTACTTACCAAGATGCGCTCGATGTGCTGGCGCGATTTAAAGTCGATGCTCCTCAGTCTGTTCTCGCTCACTTAGAAGCTGGCAACGCTGGCTTAATAGGAGAAACTCCCAAGCCAGGAGATGCTTCGGTTGCGCATGCAGAAAATAAAGTGATTGCAACGGCTCATCAATGTCTGCAAGTGGCCGCTAATTTTTTCCGTGCTGCTGCTATTACGCCAGTCGTGTTGGGTGACACAGTAACTGGAGAAGCCTCTGAAGTAGCCAAAGTGTATGCTGCCTTAGCGCGTGAAATCCGAGCGCATAATCAACCGTTCAAGCCACCGGTAGCCTTAATCTCCGGAGGGGAGTGCACAGTCACTGTTCGTGGTAACGGTCGCGGGGGCCGCTGTGCAGAATTTCTTACATCGCTTGCCGTTGAATTAGAAGGTTTGCCGAATGTCTATGCACTCGCTGCAGATACTGATGGTATTGATGGCACCGAAGACAATGCAGGCGCTTTGTTGTTTCCTGATTCCGCAACCAGAGCAGCCCAGCTTGGTTTGAATGCAAAAACTTTACTGGCTAATAATGATGGGTACAGCTATTTTCAAGCCTTGAATGATCTGCTCATAACCGGACCTACACGAACCAATGTGAATGATTATCGCGTTATTTTGGTGCTGTAAAAAATCATTCTTTCATTTTAAAATTCTTTTCTTATGTCAGATTCAGCCACCCCTTCTAGTATTACGCTAACTCGCCCTGACGATTGGCATTTGCATTTGCGTGATGGCTCAGTTCTACGCGATGTATTACCGCATACCGCGCGCCAGTTTGCTCGCGCTATTGTGATGCCTAATTTAAAGCCGCCGGTGACAACGGTCGCACTCGCTAAAGCGTATTACCAACGGATCATGGCTGTACTACCAAGCGATTTGAAGTTCGAGCCATTGATGACTTTGTATTTAACAGACAATACATCTCCCGATGAAATAAAACGTGCTGTAGATAGCAGTTTCGTCCATGGGGTTAAGCTCTATCCTGCAGGGGCAACAACGAATTCCGATGCTGGAGTAACAAATTTAGCGCATTGCATGACTACGCTAGAGATGATGCAGGAAGTAGGTTTGCCTCTTCTGCTGCACGGAGAAGTCACCGATGGCGATATTGATTTATTCGATCGCGAAGCAGTGTTTATTGAAAAAATACTGATTCCTTTGCGTGAGCAGCTTCCGGCGTTAAAAATAGTTTTTGAGCACATTACAACGTACCAAGCCGCTGATTATGTTCGCGATGCTGATGGCCCGATAGCGGCAACTATCACAGCGCATCATTTACTTTATAACCGGAATGCGATTTTCAAAGGCGGCGTTCGGCCTCATTACTATTGTCTGCCTGTTTTGAAACGTGAAATTCATCGGCAGGCTCTGTTAAAAGCAGCGAGTTCAGGTAATTCACGTTTTTTTCTGGGAACCGATTCGGCACCTCATGCTAAGGGACTCAAAGAACATTCGTGTGGATGCGCAGGTTGCTATACCGCGCTTCATGCGATGGAACTTTATGCTCAGGCATTCGAAGAAATCGGAGCGCTGAATAAACTAGAAGCATTTTCGAGTTTTCATGGGCCAGATTTTTATGGTCTGCCACGTAATCAAGATCAAATAACAATAGAGCGTAGTCCTTGGCGCATTCCTGACGAATTGCCTATGTCTGAATCGACAGTGGTTCCTCTCGATGCAGGTCAATTACTTCAATGGAAATTCGTTGGCTAAGTTTGAATTGTATTGAGCATGAATTTCGCAGTCATTGATTGGCCGCGACCCTGGCTTTCTCATCTGCGTGAACTAGGCGTCATGATCGCCAGTTCATCCGATTGGATGAGTGCTGCTAATCAAGTGGCTAGTCAGCGAGGCTTGTGTAACGCTAACGCTAAACCCATTTCTTTCGTTTCTCAAGAAGGTATTGCTGATCTGTCTGGGTATGAATCGCATATCTACAGCACGGGTGAGATTCCAACTCGCGACAACCTGCATGATTTTTTTAATACGCTGATGTGGTTGCAATTTCCAAAAATAAAGCAGACCCTGAATCGCATGCAATATGCGGAAATTGAAAGAATGTTGCGTACATCTCCTGTAGCCCAAGAGCGAGGGAAGCAGCGTGATGCGGCTACTTTATTTGATGAGAATTGCGCCTTCGTTATTAGCTCCGATGTTTCTTTTTTAGACGCTCTCAAGGCTAGACGGTGGAAAGAAATATTGATGGTCGATCCGCATCAATTTTATAAGCGCTGTGAAGTTATTCTGTTTGGCCACGCATTACTCGAAAAGCTGACCGCTCCTTATAAAGCAATTACGGCCCATGTCTGGAGTGTTACTGTTGATAGCGATTGGTTTGAATTTTCAAACGAGGAGCAAAGGTCTTGGTTAGATCAGAAAGTCGCCGAAAACTTAGAAAAAGGTTTTGTTAGCTCAGATTTCAATCATTTACCCATATTAGGTGTACCTGGTTGGTGGCGTGACCAGACCGACGATTTTTATGACGATGCCACGGTGTTTCGCTCTTCAAGAAAGCATTAAAAAAGCCTGCCAGTTGGCAGGCTTTTTTAATTTAAACAAATAGATTTTATTAAAAACCTTTTTGAACGCCCACCATCACGGCATTAGATGTGCCGGGTTGAGTTAATGCGGCGTTCGTTCCTGCATCAACAATGGCTGAGTAGGATGATGGCACGCCTTCCGTTGCGCGATTGAATGCTGCATAAAGATGAGTTGTCTTTGAGAGAGTATAAACGGTCGATACATTAATGATGGCAGGACTTCCCGGACCGCTGTTATGTGCATAGTTAAGTCCTATGCGCATCGCAGGCATCATTTGTGTTTCAGCACCCAGTACGTATGTGTTGGTTGAGTCGCCATTTTCCGGACTGAAGTGCACATAATTGGCGGCGAGTCGTACAGTGCCAACCGGGACACTTGCTCCGATTAACCATTGCCTGTATTGCGCATCTCGATCTGACATGGCACCCACAACATTCACATCGCCAAACGCATAACCTAGGTTTCCTGATAGAAGCCGATTTCTGGAAGAAGCACCGGCAATGCCGCCAAAGGAATACAACAGGTTTCCGTTAAAGCCACCCATCGAGTCAGATGGCAGGCTATAGGTAATTGAATTAGGAATAAAAAACCCACCTGTTGTGGCAAAGCCTGGATCCGCATCGGTACCGCCGGTGTAGGCGGGCACACTCGCACCTACGCTGTTTAGCACCGTACCTGCTCTGTGCATTTGTAAAGCAGGCACATAAAAATTATTCCCAGCTAATCCCAAGACCGATGTGTAGGCATTAATTAATGGGGATAGATTAAGGCCAGCCCTAAATGTACCGAATGATCCACCTACCCCCACATTGGCCAAACGACTGAAGATGCCAGTAGTACCGCCATTCGCGATAGTCCCATTGCCGGCGTTATAACCACCTTCGAGATGAAAAAGGCCGCGCATTCCACCGCCCAGATCTTCGGTTCCCTGCACGCCCCAAACAGAAGGAGCCCAGTTGCCTTCACCAAAGCTGGTACGTCGATTGTCCCCTGCGCCTATGCCACTAGCACTGACCACCGATGCATCGATATTGCCGTAAAGGGTCAGGTTAGCTTGCGCCCAAGCCGAGCCACTTATCAGCAGCGGCGCTACGACGATTGCAAGAATCTTTTTCTTCATTACGATACCTCCCGTGGTTGATAGATCTTTCGAGAGTCTGGAGCGAAGTAAGTTTTCGATAGCGTTTGTGATCAACTCATTTGCGCGTATCTTTTGTGAAGCTTCAATAGAGTGCTTGAGATTGACGATTTGTTGCGTTAGAAAATTTTAAAAATTGCCCTTGATTTCCCCTTTAGCTTTGGGCGCAGCGGTCGATAAGAGAGAGACAGGAGAAAGTCCGCGTCTAAAAGTGACATTACTAAATTTGTCAGTTTCAGGCGGCTAGACCACAATGCCCGGGAGGGCCTCGATTTTTTTGGAACAGTCCATGAAGCTAAAAAGCCTCAATGAAGACGAGTACAGAATTTTGCAAATGGTGGTTAAGGAGTTTTATGTCGCGCTGCCCGAAAGCCTAAAGACATATAGCTTGTTTTCTACGCATGTAATTAGCAAAGCTCTGCATCACTATGGGATTAAGACCCGAGTTATCCCTGCTCGTCTGTGGTGTTCGAATTTAAAGACTGAAAAAGAATTCGTTGGTGGATTTTTGAATTTTGAAGACGCCGAAAAATGGAATGGTCACGTGATTTGTTTGGTAGGTGACTGGCTAGTCGATGCAGCGATTTATCATCTAAATCCAACGTTTGGTTATCAGGTTCCAAAAATCATTGCTCAGCGCATTGTTTACCCTGAGCCACAAATCTACACGCGATATAGACTGAATAAAAAAACGGAATTCGTTTGGTATCGTTTGCCGGCAAACTCACCCACTATCCCTCTAGGGGGATATGAGGATTTTATGCAGCGATACTTGCCGACTTTGTTAGAGCACATTGATCGCTTAAGGGCAGTTCCAGAGAAAGTGATTGTTCCAGAACAAATTATTTTGGTTGATGAATCTGTTCAAGACTTGGTTGAAGGAGCAATAGAAAATTCAGTCGAGTCCGAGCATGAAACTGAAGGCGTGGTTGAGGGCGCAGCAGCCGAAGCGACTTCAGAACTTAATGATGAATTGAATGAAGCCGCTGTAACGGAGTTGATGGCAGAGTCTAAGTTAGTGTCTGAAGAGGCTGCGGAAGCAACGGCGGAACTCGCGTAAAAGACTAGGGGTATTTAGTGCGTGCGGCTGACAGCAAAGGCGGCGAGTTCTAAGAGCGCAGTTTTATTCGGCCCATCCGGAATACTTTTTATGGCTTCGGCTGCGCGCTGACTAGCTGCTTCGGCTTTTTGTCGCGTGTATTCCAATGCTCCCGACTGAGTAATGGCTGACAAAATTTCGTCGAAATGCAATTCGTCCCCATTAGCGATGCAGTTGCGTACCAGCTCACGTTGTTGCTCGGTGCCGTTTTGAAGTAAGTAAATAAGCGGCAGAGTGGGCTTGCCTTCACGCAGATCGTCGCCGACATTTTTCCCAATATCAGCTTGATTACCAGAGTAATCCAGCACATCATCGATCAGTTGGAACGCTGTGCCGAGTGATCGGCCGTATTCAGCTGCTGCCGCAATGGCGGCTTCGGGCGCACCGGCGATTAGGCAGCCTAACTCTGTGCCTGCCTCGAACAGTTTTGCGGTTTTCGATCGAATCACCTGAAGGTAACGTTCCTCGGTAACGTCTGGGTCGTGCATATTCATTAGCTGCAGAACTTCGCCTTCGGCGATCACGTTAGTAGCATCGGCAAGTATTTGCATGATGCGCATGCTGTTAACCGATACCATCATCTGAAAGGCGCGCGAATAAACAAAATCGCCCACAAGAACCGAGGCGGCATTGCCAAAAAGAGAATTCGCTGTCTGTCGGCCACGGCGCAATTCCGATTCGTCGACGACGTCATCATGCAACAACGTCGCTGTATGTATAAATTCGATAACAGCGGCTAATTTGTGATGATCATTGCCCCGGTAACCCCAAGCATTCGCCATCAACAAGACCAGCGCCGGGCGTATCCGCTTGCCACCAGCGCTGATGATGTAGTCCGCAATTTGGCTGACTAGCGGTACATCGGAGAACAGCTGGGCCCGGATGGTGTCGTCCACGACCTTCATATCGGCGGTAATGATCGCCAGCGAAAGGGTCTGGGAAGCAGGATTTGGAGCGGACACGGGAGCGGCTGCCTCGAAATTGATGTAAGTTGCAATTATACGACGCCCCCGTGGAGTTGAATTTTCGGGCGATGAGCTTGCCATCCAGCGGATCATTGATCGAGACGTCATTTCGGGCTTTGACCCTGGGGCTAAGTCCATGTATAATTTGAGGTTTTCCCGAATCTGCGCGGGGTTTGGGCTAGAAAGCCGTCTGATAATAGTAAGGGTCAGGCGTGTCCCGATTGATAGATAGATGAGGTTCCCATGTACGCGGTCATAAAAACCGGTGGCAAACAATACAAAGTTGTTGCTGGTGAAAAACTTAAAGTAGAACAGATACCGGCAGACATAGGCTCCGAAATCACATTGGATCAAGTGCTCGCATTGGGCGCGGGTGACACCATGAAATTTGGTGCGCCGTTGGTTCAAGGTGCTAAGGTGCTGGCTACGGTAGTGGCGCACGGTCGTCACGACAAGGTAAAGATTTTCAAGATGCGTCGTCGTAAGCATTATCAAAAACGTCAAGGCCATCGCCAAAATTACACCGAACTACAAATTGTCTCTATCAACGGCTAAGCCGTTGAGCGAAATTACCCAGTAATCAGGAGCATCAAATGGCACACAAAAAAGGCGGCGGCACTACGCGCAATGGCCGTGATTCAGAGTCGAAACGACTTGGCGTCAAAGTTTACGGTGGCCAGGCCATCAACGCTGGCGGCATCATCGTACGTCAACGTGGTACTAAGCTGCATGCAGGCGAAAATGTCGGTATGGGTAAAGATCACACCCTGTTCGCGCTGGTGAATGGCAAAGTTCAGTTTGCGACTAAAGGCGCTTTAAAGCGTCACGTAGTCATGGTCGTACCTGCCTGATAATTTCAGGCGCATCCTGCGAAGAGGCTCTGCCGTGCAGGTAGGGCCTTTTTTCTTTTAGGGCGGCAAATCATGAAGTTCATTGACGAAGCAAAAATCGAAGTTGTGGCCGGTGACGGTGGCAACGGTGTTGCATCGTTTTGCCGAGAAAAATTCCGTCCTTTTGGTGGGCCCGATGGCGGTGATGGCGGTAAAGGCGGAAGCATTTTCGCTATCGCTGATCGTAATATCAATACGCTGGTCGACTATCGTTTCGCAAAATTGCATCGAGCCAAGCATGGTGAGAATGGCCGTGGCGCTGATTGCTATGGCAAGGGCGCGGATGACATTTATCTGCGTATGCCAGTAGGTACTCTCGTGATTGACCATAATGATGGTGCGATCATTGCCGACTTGACCGAGCATGGTCAGGTGGCGTTGCTAGCCAAAGGTGGCGAGGGTGGTTGGGGCAACATTCATTTCAAAACATCGACCAACCGCGCACCGCGCCAAAAGACGGATGGCAAAGAAGGTGAGCGACGCGATTTAAAATTGGAATTGAAAGTGCTTGCTGATGTGGGCTTGCTCGGAATGCCCAATGCAGGTAAATCCACATTCATTGCTGCCGTATCGAATGCCCGTCCAAAGATCGCAGACTATCCCTTTACGACCTTGCACCCCAACTTAGGTGTGGTGCGCGTCAGTCACGAAAAAAGTTTTGTCATTGCCGATATCCCTGGCCTAATTGAAGGCGCTGCTGATGGTGCTGGATTAGGCGTGCAATTTTTGCGGCACTTACAGCGCACTCGGTTGCTATTACATATCGTTGACCTTGCTCCTTTTGATGAAAATATTCATCCCGCAAAAGAAGCTAAGGCGATCGTCAAAGAACTAAAAAAATATGATCAAACCTTGTTTGATAAGCCGCGTTGGCTGGTGCTTAATAAGCTCGATATGGTTCCTGACGATGAGCGTGCTAAGCGCGTAAAGGCTTTCGTTAAAGATTTTGGCTGGAAGGGGCCTGTATTTCAAATATCTGGACTGACTCGTGAGGGCTGCGAGGATTTAGTGGTTGAAATATACGATTATTTAGCTACTCAACGACAGCAAGAACAGCGCGAGCAATCGGGGGTCGCTGAGCTTGCGATGGATGTCGCCTCCGTTGAGGCAGACGATCCTCGCTTCAAGTTGCTGGACTAGCTAGAGCTTACTTCGTCTTCTGATACCACCATCATTGGTTTAATCGATGCAATCTGTCATTCAGCAATCACAAAGGCTAATTGTTAAAGTCGGTTCGTCACTTGTCACGAATGAGGGCAAAGGACTGGACCATGCGGCGATAGGTAAATGGGCTGATCAGATTGCACATTTACGTACGCTAGGCAAACAAGTGGTATTGGTGAGTTCCGGTGCGATCGCCGAAGGTATGCAGCGATTAGGATTTGAAAAGCGTCCGAGTGGTGTGCATGAGCTTCAGGCGTGTGCGGCGGTGGGTCAGATGGGTTTAGCGCAAATTTATGAATCCAGCTTTGGACGACATGGTTTGCGTACTGCCCAAGTATTACTGACGCATGCTGATCTGGCTGATCGCGAACGCTACCTCAATGCTCGCTCTACGCTTTTTACCTTACTTGATTTTGGTGTCGTACCCGTCATTAATGAAAACGATACCGTGGTGACAGACGAAATCAAGTTTGGCGACAACGACACACTGGGTGCCTTAGTAGCTAATTTGATTGAAGCAGATGCCTTGATCATCTTGACCGACCAACGTGGCCTATACACAGCAGATCCGCGAAAAAATCCTGATGCACAGTTTATTCATGAGGCCAAAGCTGGCGATCCCGCTTTAGAAAGCATGGCCGGTGGTGCGGGAACAGGTATTGGTAGCGGAGGCATGCTAACCAAAGTCTTGGCCGCGCGCCGTGCTGCTAGTTCAGGTGCAAGCACCGTTATTGCGTGGGGCCGAGAAGACCAAATTTTGGTTCGCTTAGCCGAAGGTGAGGCGATTGGCACTCAGCTGACGGCTGAGACAGCTCGTTTAACTGCGCGCAAACAGTGGATGGCAGATCACTTACAAACAGCAGGTAAGGTAGTTCTAGATGCGGGTGCCGTACAAAAACTCACTGCAGAAGGTAAGTCACTCTTGCCGATTGGTGTGATTGATGTGAGCGGTGAATTTGGCCGCGGCGATGTGATTACCTGCGTTGATCCATTCGGCGTGTCGATTGCGCGGGGCATCACTAATTACGCTAGTGCTGAAGTTCGGCGCATTTTGCGCAAACCATCATCAGAGATCGAGGCCATCCTTGGCTACGTAGAAGAGGTTGAGCTTATTCATCGAGATAACTTGGTCTTGATTTGAGGCCTTAAGACGGATCCAAGTTCCAAGCGCTGCTTATTTTATCGAAGCGCTTTTTTCTTTCGTAGTCTATCTACGATGACTTCAGCTTTGCCTGCCACCATACCCGTTTCGCAAAAATAATCTTTCGCCAGCGCGGCATGTTGACGATTAATACCTCGGTCAATGATGGTGTCCCATACGTCTTTTCGCGCGGCTGACCAGCTGCCATTGGCCTGGCCGATGGCATATAGCTTTTTCTCACCCGTGCTGCATCGTATGCCCTCGTAACTAATATTGCTGGCGCCACTCTGGCTAGTGATGACGAGAACAAAGCGGACTATGCCCTCTTCAGTAACGCTGACAGATTTTGCATCAACTGCAAAATTCAGCGTGGTCGTTGGGCTGACGTAAAAAGACAGTAGATTATTTTTTTGCGCTGGGGCCGGCAGAACGACAGGGCTTTCAGCTTTCAATGCGTCACTATCTGCGTCGTCTGTGTTGGCTGAGGAGGCGTAGGGTGCTAGCAGTGCCAAGAGAACTAAGAAAAAATTCGAAACGCGATTGTGCATTAGCATTATTCAGACTCTGGCTCGATCAGATTTTGTGTTGATATATTCTCTTCTGTATCCATTTTTGCCTGTGACGAGTCACGAAGCCGTCTCGGCCCAGATGGTTGAGGTCGGTTAATAAAGCGCGAGAGTTCTTGCAGTGCTTTCATATACACATCGCGTTTGAATTCAATGACCGCATCCATAGGAACCCAGTAATCATGCCAGCGCCATGCATCGAATTCGGGATGTTCGGAATGACGTAGGTTAACGTCACAGTCGCGCCCTATCATTCGTAATAAAAACCAAATTTGCTTTTGGCCGCGGTAATGACCGCGAACATCGCGCTTGATAAAGTGATCGGGCACCTCATAGCGCAGCCAGTCGCGTGTGCGGCCGACGATTTTTACGTGCTCAGCAAGGAGCCCAACCTCCTCTTGCAACTCGCGATACATGGCCTGCTCGGGTGTTTCACCGTGCTTAATACCACCTTGCGGGAATTGCCACGAATGTTCACGCACCCGCTTTCCCCACCAGACTTCATTTTGGTGGTTTAGCAGGATGATGCCGACGTTCGGGCGAAAGCCTTCACGGTCCAGCATATCTCACCTCGAATTTTCTGCGGTCGGTGCCGGCTCGCACAATAAGCACTTAAGGAAAGTGGCCTGGCCATGCTCTCCAGTGCGAGGGTGGTGCGATCCGCCGACGCGACGACCAGCGAATACTTTAAAATTGAGCTGATTATACCCCCCTCTTTTTAAAAGATTTCATCTCCATGCGCGCCTCACGATTTTTTATTTCCACCCTAAAAGAAGCCCCATCCGACGCTGAGATCGTGAGCCACAAGCTAATGATCCGTGCAGGAATGATCAAGCGCCTTGGTTCTGGCATCTACAATTACATGCCCATGGGTTTGCGGGTGATACGCAAAGTCGAAAACATCGTGCGCGAAGAAATGAACCGTGCTGGCGCTGTCGAATTGCTAATGCCCTTGGTTCAGCCTGCCGAATTGTGGGAGGAGACAGGGCGCTGGGACAAGATGGGACCCGAACTATTGCGCGTGAAAGATAGGCATGGTCGTGATTTTGCGATCCAGCCCACCTCGGAAGAGGTAGTGACCGACATCGCGCGAAGTGTGATCAAGTCCTATCGCCAATTACCAGTGAATTTTTATCACATACAAACCAAATTTCGCGATGAGCGACGTCCTCGTTTTGGACTGATGCGCGGGCGTGAATTCACCATGAAAGACGCCTATTCATTTGATCGCGATGTTGATGGCTTAAAAAAATCGTACCAGGCTATGGTCGATGCCTACACACTTATTTTTAATCGCTTTGGTTTGAACTTTCGTGCGGTCGCTGCTGATAATGGTGCTATTGGTGGTTCAGGTTCGCAGGAATTCCATGTAATCGCAGACACAGGTGAAGATGCTTTGGTGTATTGCCCCCAATCAGATTATGCAGCCAATATTGAAGCCGCTGAAGCAGTCGCACCTTCCAAGCCAAGAAATTCTCCGACACAAGCGCTGACAAAAACTGCGACGCCTAATAAAACACGTTGTGACGAGGTTGCTGAGTTTTTGGAGAGTCCATTAACCGATACCGTTAAATCGATTGTGTTATCCGTTGAAAAGAATGAGGGCGAGCGCGAGATATGGTTGCTATTAGTGCGCGGCGATCATGAACTGAACGAAGTTAAGGCGGGTAAGTTGCCTGGTATTGGCCCGTTTCGTTTTGCGAGTGACACAGAAATTCTCGAGCATTTCGGCTGTAAGCCAGGTTATCTGGGTCCTATCAACACACCCAAGTCAGTAAAAATTGTGGCCGATCGTACCGTTGCTCAGATGAGTGATTTTATCTGCGGTGCGAATGAAGAAAATTTTCACTATACCGGCGCCAATTGGGGTCGTGACTTGCCAGAGCCCGTTGTGGCAGATATTCGGAATGTGATCGCGGGTGATCCATCGCCAGATGGCAAAGGTTTATTGGAAGTGCAGCGCGGTATCGAAGTAGGCCACGTATTTCAGCTAGGGACTCGCTACTCCGAAGATATGAAGGCCAGCTATTTAGATGAACATGGTAAGCCCCAGCTTATGCAGATGGGTTGCTATGGCATTGGCGTGACACGTATTTTGGGCGCGGCGATCGAACAAAATTTCGATGCGAAGGGCATTATTTGGCCACTCGCCATTGCTCCATTCGAAGTGGTACTGTGCCCGCTTGGATACGACCGTAGTGACGCCGTACGCGAGGCTACGGAAAGTCTGTATGCCTTGCTGGTTGAGGCGGGTATCGATGTAATCTTGGATGACAGAGGAGAGCGTCCTGGCGCTATGTTTGCCGATTGGGAGTTAATCGGTGTGCCGCATAGAGTTGTCATCGGTGAGCGTAGTCTAAAAGATGATTTGCTGGAGTATCAGGGTCGTCGCGACGAGGCAGCCACTCCGATAGCCCGTGCCGACATGTTATCGTTCCTTCGATCACGGATGAATTAATTATGCCGCTTGCCATCACGATGCGACTGTCCACGCTGTATGCGAGGATGGTTGTTTTGATGGTTATCGCGATGTTAGTTGCGATGTCAAATGCGTCTGCAGGTAATCAGCGTGAAGAAGTGTTGGCCGATGCAATAAAACTTGCCTTGGCTAGATCAATCACCGACCCACGTCCGCCGCATTTGAATTTCGCCAATGAAGCAGAGCGTATCAAATGGCAGCATTGGTCTGAGTCGGTCTCAAAGCGTTTGCACAGTCGCATGCCGGACGCCATGGTGCGTAGCGAATTTTTGCAAACGCTTTGGTATGAGGCGCGCCGTGCTGGTTTAAAGCCAGCCCTCATACTCGGGTTAATCCAAGTGGAATCGGGATTTCGCAAGTATGCAATCTCGAGTGTCGGCGCAAGAGGTTACATGCAGGTCATGCCCTTTTGGACGCGAGTGATTGGTGATGGCCAGCCGTCTAGGCTGTTTCATATGCAGGCCAATTTGCGTTATGGTTGCAGCATTTTGCGCATGTATATTGATATGGAGCGTGGCGACTTGTTTTTAGCATTGGGTCGCTACAATGGTAGTCGCGGTCGTCAAGAGTACCCAAATGCTATTCGGGCTGCTTGGAAGCGTTGGGAATCTACTTAGTTAGGAATAAGCGAGAACTTCATGAAAAAATTCTTATGTGCTTTAGTCATACTATTTTCCACTACAAATGTGATGGCTAATCTAAAAGAGAGCAAAGGTTATGCAAACAGTAACGATCCAGATTTCATGGCAGGAAAAAAGGCGATAGAACGTAAGGACTGGAAATCTGCCGTGGAGTCCCTTTCTAAGTCTTCCAAGCAGACGCCAGACAATGCAGACACCCATACGTATCTTGGTTATTCCTATCGTCATCTCGGTGATCTTGATAATTCATTCGCGCATTACAACGAGGCGCTTAGACTAGACCCTAACCACAAGGGTGCGCATGAATACATTGGCCAGGCGTATTTGAAAGCAGGTCAGCCAGACAAGGCTGCTGAGCACTTGGCCAAGCTAGAAAAAATTTGCGGCAAAGGTTGCGAGGAATATCAGGATTTGTCTAGAGCAATCGCCGCTTTTAATAAGACTAAATAAACACGGCTAGATAAATAACCCCGCATAAACAAAAACGCCCGCATTTATGCGGGCGTTTTTGTTCGTCACCTGACTATTATTTCAAGTGTGCAGAGATGAGTTTGGTCATCTCAAACATAGAAACGGTCTTCTTGCCACCAAATACAGCTTTCAGCTTGTCATCCGCATTGATGTTGCGGCGGTTGACGCTATCTTGCAGCTTATGCTTTTTGATGTAATCCCAGATTTTCTTGGTGACATCCGTACGTGGCAGAGGGTTTGAACCGACTACCGCTGCCAGAACAGCTGACGGGGTCAAAGGTTTCATGAATGCTGCATTAGGCTTGCGAGTAGTTTTTTTGGCGGCGGCTTTTTTTGCTGGCGCTTTTTTAGCTACTACTTTTTTGGCGGGTGCCTTCTTTGCGACGGTTTTTTTTGCAACGACTTTTTTTGCTGCTACCTTCTTGGCGGCTGGCTTTTTGGCCGGTGCCTTCTTGGCTGCCTTTTTAGCTGCGGGTTTCTTTGCAGCGGATTTTTTGGCGGCCGCTTTTTTGGCTGTAGCCATGTGTGAACCTCCTATGCTGTGTTGACTAACTGTTGCGCAAGTTTACGCACCGCCAATAGTCTTAGGGTTTTGACTGTGACGCAAGTGTTTTTTATCAGTTTTTTTCGATTTTCCCCTATGAGAGTGACATAGATCTCAAAATTTTCGCTCTGGGGAATTGGTCTAGCGTGCTTTGTAAGTGCCAAACGAAAGTTAGATGCGCGTCATAGGAGGAGGTGAAATGCCTTGAAAACAGAGACTAAAACTAACTTTCGAGAGCGGGTCGCACGGGCTAAGTAACCATGACTAAGTTGAATAAGGCGTGTTAACGCATGCCCGGCATCATCCCTTTCATGCCGCGCATCATCTTCATCATGCCTGCCCCTTTAAATTTTTTCATCATGGATTGCATCTGATCAAACTGAGAGAGCATGCGGTTGACCTCTTGCACCTGAACGCCTGCGCCAGCTGCGATACGTCTTTTGCGCGAGGCTTTAATAAGGTCAGGCTTAGCCCGTTCCTGTTGAGTCATAGAGTTAATGATGCCCTCCATGCGGCGTATTTGCTTTTCTGCTTGGTCGACATTTTTGCCTGCTGCGGCCTGCTGTAGCTGGGCTGGGAGTTTGTCCATCAGACCAGATAGCCCACCCATTTTTTTCATTTGCGAGAGCTGCGCCTTAAAATCATTCAGGTCGAATTTGCCACCACCTTTAATTTTATTGGCTAGATCTTCTGCGGCGGCGACATCAATACCTTTGCGAGCTTCTTCAACCAGCGCGAGTATGTCGCCCATGCCCAAGATGCGATTGGCCATTCGCTCTGGATCGAAAGGCTCTAGGCCATCCAGCTTTTCTGCGACCCCAGCAAATTTGATCGGTTTACCTGTGATGTGGCGCACCGAGAGTGCGGCACCACCGCGCGAATCACCATCCAGTTTAGTGAGAACGATACCTGTCAGTGGCAGGGCGTCATTAAATGCTTTTGCGGTATTGACGGCATCCTGACCCAGCATGGCGTCAACCACGAACAGTGTTTCAATAGGATTGAGTGCAGCATGCAGCTCGCTGATTTCCTTCATCATTGCTT
>Ga0214919_10003187_pt1 | contig 25066 bp, 23 predicted proteins | sample LL1503_MetaG_FD_177994 | JGI IMG/M metagenome (GOLD analysis project Ga0214919, IMG submission 177994) | Freshwater microbial communities from Lake Lanier, Atlanta, Georgia, United States - LL-1503 | ecosystem: Environmental > Aquatic > Freshwater > Lake | place: USA: Georgia | collected... | reverse complement strand
AATCTAGAATCAAACATATATCTAGAAACAATAAAATGCAAGTATCAAATATTAAACATTTAGTATTATCAGGTGGTGGTATGCTAGGTATTAGTTATATAGGTTTATTTAAATATCTAGAAGAAAATATGCCATCACCTATAGTAGTAAAAAATTTAAAAAGTATAACAGGATGCAGTGCAGGAGCAATGTTTGCAACTCTAATAGCAATTGGTTATACTTCTATAGAATTAAATACTATTGTAAAAACAATGAATTTTAAAGAATATATGAATATAAATGCAGAATCGCTTATAAATTTTATGAGATTAAAAGGTCTAGAATCAGGTAAAAAACTAATAAGTTTTATTAAAAAATATATTGTTGATAAAACTAATAATGAAAACATTACATTTAGTGAAATTAAGGAACAATTTAATATAGAATTACAAATTGGTGTAACTAACTTAAGTAAATCTACTTTTGAAATAATGAATTCTACAAATACACCAAATATACCAATACATAAAGCAATTAGTGCATCTATAGCAATACCATTTGTATTTGAACCAATTGTAATTGGTGATGATGTGTATTGTGATGGTGGTTTATTAAATAATTTACCAATAGAATATTTTTTTACATATGATAATAATATTATTAAAATCAAAGAACAAACAAAAGTAAAAGATGAAGTAATAACAGAATCTAAAGAAGAAGTAACAAAATCAGAAGTAACAAAAGAATCTAAAATAATAGAATCAGTTTTAGGGATTTATTTAATGAATGATGTTGATACCATAAATAAAGATAATTATCAAAATATCTCAATTACACAATATATTGGTAAAATTATTCATTGTATGTCATCAGAATTTATAAATAAAAAAATAAATTTAGATAATATTAACAATAAAAATAATGAAAATAATGAAAAATATAAAATTATAATTTTTAAAATACCTTGTGATATTATGACATTCCTTAAAATAAAATCATCACATCAAGATATTGATAATATTATAGATATTGCTTATAATATAACAAAACAATCTTTCTAATTACGCTTATTATTTTTTATAATATTTTTATATATAAAATATTCAAGGGAGCTCGAGGGGCTGAAGCCCTCGATTTAGGTATCTACAACTAAATACTTTTTCATTCCTTCAAGACTTCTTTCACCATCATATTCAATATCAGTACCATCATCTTTAAGAATCTTAACAGTTGGGTATCCTGCTACATCATATTTTTTAGCCAAAGGCTTATTTTCATCTTCATCACAATTAATTTTAGCAAAACGAATTGTTTTTCCTTTAAGTTCACCTTTACCTGACTTTTTACCATCCAATTCACTCATAGCTTTTTCAAAATGAGGCTTAAAAGTTTTACAATGACCACACCAAGGAGCATAAAATAAAGCAACAATACATTCTCCAGACTCAGGTTTAAGACTCTCTGCACTTTCAAACCCTTCGTGGTTATATTTATACATAAAATAATATGCAGCAAAAGCTACTAGAATAAGGACAAGTAGTACAATAGTAGTCATACCATGCTTACCTTTACCAAAAGACATTGAGTTTTTAATAGAATTAGAATTATTATTAGAAGGCATTTTACTATATTACTATATTACTATATTAATTTATTTAATTTATTTAATTTATTTGAAATAGTTATTTTGATTTTATTAATCTTATTATTTATTTAGATAATTAATTTTTTATAATTTTTATTTATTATATTTTTTATTTATTATATATTTTTTATTTATTATTTTTTATATGTCTAGATAAATAAATAAAAATTAGTAAAATTCAACTAATGGAAAATAATAATAAAAAAAGAAAATTAGAAAATATAGAAAATATTAATAATATAGAAAATATTAATAATATAGAAAATAATATTAATAATACCAATAATTTAAATAATCAACAATATAATATAAAACATAAAAAATACAAAAAACAAAATAAAAACAATAAAAACAATAAGAATAATCAGAATTGGTTAAATCCTAATAAATCAAGAACAAAATTAAAATGTAATCTACCAAATATAGATTTATTATTAAATAGTAATATTAATGTAAATCCATTACATAATAATCATAAAGAATCAATTCCAAAACGTGTTAGAGAATTAGTATGGACAACACACAATGGTGAAATTTTTACACATAAATGTTTTGTATCATGGTGTGATAATAATATTAATGTATTTAATTTTCAAGTTGGACATGATATACCAGAATCAAAAGGAGGAACTCTAGATATAGATAATCTAAAACCAATATGTGGTAATTGTAATCTTAGTATGGGTAATAAATATACTATTACAGAATGGTGTAAACTTGTTGTAATTAAAAAAGAAATTCTTTAAGTACCTTAAAAATGAAAATATTATGTAATCTAAAAATTGATTTAAAAATTACTAAACTATTATATTTAAAGAAACAATATTTTATATTTAAAAATGTCAAAATTATCAATTACATTAGATGATATATTTGGTCAAAATAATGATATAATAGATAATAAAGATAATAAAGATAATGTAATCCAAACAGAACATATAGAAAATATAGAGAAAACAGAACAACAAGACTCAACAAAAACTACTTCTACTAAAAAATATAAAACTAAAAATAGTGCAAATAAATCTGATGATAAAATAAATAATTCTAAAAGTGATATAGTAACTAATAATATTGATAATATTTTGAATAATGGATTAGTTAAATTTGAAAATAAAATTCAGACATCAATGTTTTTCGTTTGTTATAAAGCTATGACTGCATTTTGTAATGATATTAAGAATATTCACAATATTACATTTCCAAAGGAATTTATTGATAATCAAGCAATATCTATTATACCAAGTATAATTAAAGAATATACTGGTAATCTTAAGAAAAGATGTAAAAAAGTTATAAATTTAGAAATGATATGTATTGGACGTAAACTTGATAATAAGCAATGCACTCGGAAAAAACATAATGATTCTGATTTTTGCAAAAGCCATTTTATTAAATTATCTAATGGAAGAATAGACCAACCTACACAAGTAAATTTACGTAATAAACGTGGTCGAAAGAGAAAAGTTGAATTTGACCCTAGACAATATGATAATGATTATATAACCTTGTGGGAAGATATAATTAATGGAGAAAAAGTATTAGTTGATATTAATAATAATATTTATACTTTTGATTTAGAAGCACCTCAATATATAGGTAAAAAAGATATATTTAATAAAAGCAGCTTTTTAGAAAGCAGCTTTTTAGAAAAAAGCCGCGCCAAAAACGATGAGTTAAATTCCTCTTTACAGCTTTTAGAAAAAGCCGTGCCAAAAGAAAGGGAGCTCGAGGGGCTGAAGCCCTCGTTACAGCTTTTAGAAAAAGCCGTGCCAAAAGAAAGGGAGCTCGAGGACTTGAAACCCCTATTAGAAACAAGGGAGCTCGAGGGGCTGAAGCCCTCGTTAGAAACAAGGGAGATTGAGGACTTGAAACCCCTATTAGAAACAAGGGAGCTTGAGGACTTGAAACCCTCGTTAGAAGAAAGGGAGATTGAGGGGATTCATCCCTCATTAGATAAAATTGAATTAAATATTGACTTAAATAATAAGAAAGTTAAAGATAAAAAAATCAAATTGAATAAGAAAACTGCAAAAATTGCAGTATAACATATTACTTTACAAAATGAGTGAATCTAGTAAAAAAGATTTAAAAAATATTAATATAATTTTGCCAAATAATTTAAATGACATACAAACTAGTATTGATATTATTTTAAAAAAAGATGAAGAAATAATAAAAAAATATATAGAACGTATTATATATACTTCAAAATTACCAGATAATGTTACAGAACAATTAAATAAAGTATTTCAAGATGTAAGAGAACATCTTTTATAATTTATAATTAATAATTTTTAATTTTTAATTAAATTTTTTCCATTTTTTAATTAATTTTTTTTAATTTTTATTTTATAATCTAAATATAACATTAAAGTATATAAAATATAAAATAATAAAAAATAAAAGTATCTAGACATATTAAAAATGATAATTGATGAAAATTTAATATTTGTTTCTTTAATAACAATATTTATTGTATTTATAGTCTATAAACTACCATATATAATTGGCATTCTAGCATTAATTACAGTATTTTACTATTTATATAAAAACCGTTTTACAAATCCTAAAGAGTTTTTTTCATATGTTAAAAATAAGGTAATCGAAACATTTGAACCTTGTAGTTCAGGAAATCTTGCATATTGTGGAAATAATGATACAACTAATAGCAATTTTACATTTCTACCAGAAATTATGCGAAGTGCCCCAATAGATAAGCAACTTAATAAAATAAATAATATGGATAAAGTACAATTAAAACCAGAAGACTATCAAATTGATAGACGCCTTAAATTTGGTATATCTATTATAACTATTGATGAGATTATTGCAGCAGTACCACCATTAATAGACCATAAACTATATCTAGAGAAAGTAATTAAATTTATATTAAGTATTCAAACTGACGACCCTATTCAAAAAGATTTCTTAGCTAAAAAAATACAAAATAAAATGACAAAAATATTTTATAATGCATATAATACTGTTAGTGATAAGAAATATCCTATTAATACATATAATGAATTATTATATTCTGAAAGAGAATTTAATGATACCTTAAATATATTTGTATTTCTAGGTATGAATGATAATGATACTAAAACATTAGAAGAAGTTCAAAAAGAATTTAAAAATTTAAATGATAAATTAAATGAATATATAATTGAAAAAGTAAATGATATATTACCAAATGATTATGATATTACAACAAGCTTTTTACCACACAAAGATGAACCACAAGGTGTAAGTATTTTTGATTACTATATTAAATTGTAGATTATAGTTTAATATATTTGGATGGTTCAATTTTTATAATTTTTGGTTCTGATTTTTTTTTACCTAATAAAGGCTGTCTTAAAATACGTAATTTTAGACTTTCAAGAGATTTTAATTTTTCATTTTCCCATTCTCTAAAAAATATATCAAAAGATTTTTTTAAATATGTTTCAATACCACTCCATTTATCATCATCATTTTTATAGTTTTTGCTATTCATTATTTCAGGAGGCAATAATCCTCCATAATCATTTTCAGACATCCAACGGGATTTTATGCCAAATTTGTTGGATTCTATTACAGTTTTGTTGATTTTTTTGCCAATGTTCTTTGTAAAATAATCTGTTAATTTGTTTTCATTTTCCTCAGTAATACATATTTCATTACTTATTTCAGTTTCATTATTTATTATAATTTTAATAGGTGATTTTGTAAATATTTTATTTACATAATTCTCATTCTCAATAACATTTGAATTAGGATATTCGTGTAATAATAAAAATAATATTAATAATATTTGATAATTTTCAATATTATCTTTATTTGTTTTAATAATATTTTTAAATATTTTTCTAATACTATCATTTTCACATTCAATATTACAAGTAAAAACTGGTGTATTTAAAAAATCTTCAAACATATAACTTCTTAGTATAATAGCAGAATGTTGCATATCATGAACTAAAAAAGCAAATGGTGTTTTAGCTTCTCCATCTGCATATTCAAATTTTATATTAAAACCTATTAATAATATATTATTTAATAAAGATAATATAAAAATATTTAAATCTATATTACCTAAAATAGAAAATATTATTTTTATGTTGTTTGATATCAATTTATCATATGTTTGTGATAAAAAATGAAATATAAAATATTCAAAGTTTTGAATTGTATCTTCATAGTTATCTGACAAAACAAATAAATTTTTATATTTATTTATATTTTCAGTAGATTGAAACCGAGACACATTATCTGAAAATCTAATATTATTAGCTCTAATATTAGGTAATTTATATTTATTTTCTATTTTTTCTAAATTTGTATATAATAAACTAAATAAAAGAGTACAAAAATGAGATATTATATTTAAATCTTTTAAATTATATGAAAAATTATTTATGGACGATAAAAAATTTTCAAATTTACTTAATAAATTTTTAATGGTACTTAATAATTTTTTAATTTCTGGTAAATTATCTTTAATATTAAAAAATAAGTTAGTTAAAATAGAATTAGTTGAATTAGAGTTAGTTGAATTAGAGTCATAACTTATTTTTGGTAAAACATATTTAGTTTTTGATAATAATAAATTATTTAAATTATAGTTATAAGTGTTTTGATTTACTGTTTCCTCATATTCTGTTAATTTTTTTTTATATACTCTATATTTACCCTCATAAAATTTTTTTGTTTTAATTGCTATTTTTATTAAACTATCCATTGCAAATTTAGCAAATTCATCATCAGCTTTAACAGTATTTTTTTCTATCAAATTCTCTAAATTTTTTATATATATAAAATAATTATCAACTTTATTCTGTGTATTATTTAAATTATATAATGGATGTTTAGGAAATATGGTGCTAATTGTACTATTTGATATTGTACTATTTAATTCTGTATTTTTTAAATTGTAATTACTACCACCTTTTAACTTATTAATTTTACTTGACTTTTTATGCATTTTTATCTTATTATTCATTCTTGTCTTATTATTCATTCTTGTCTTTTTATTCATTCTTGATTTTTTATTCATTCTTGGTTTTTATTCATTATTTTTATTATTATTATAATAGATAAAAAAATGATTTAAAAATATTTAAATATAATAATATAATTAAAAAATAAAATTTATTATTTATTGTTTAATACTACAAGTTTGACCAAATGAGCCATCTGATGTACAATAATATCCTTGTGGTTTAATACCACAAGTAATATTTTTAATTCCTGTTTTTGTTGAACAGTCAATATCATTATTGCAAGTTTGTGGAATATTTCTTAGTATAGCTGATACAGATGTATTTGGATTAATAAAACATGTTTTTTCATTTTTAGTTACAATTGTTTCAGTTGAACTAGAAGAATCAGTAGAACTAGAAGAATTAGATTTATTTAAAGAAAAATAAATAGGTAATCCAATTGTCAAACCTAATAAAATAATAATTATTATTGAAAATGTTATTTTATATTTTTTCATAAACATAATAATTTTAGAAGACATTTATTGTAAATTTTTAAGATTGTAAATAATTATTATTAAATAATACTATAAATATACTATATAAAAAATTGATTTAAAAATATTTAAATATTATAATATAATTAGAAAATATAATTAGAATAATATAATTAGAATAATATAATTAGAATAATATAATTAGAATATAATTAAAAAATATAATTAGAATATATAAGAAAAATGATTATACCAATTCGTTGTTATACTTGTAGTAAATTACTTGCTGATAAATATGAATATTATGAAAGTGAATTACTTCGTAAAAAACTTGCTATGAAAAATGATGAAGATGATTTAGTAGATAAAATGTCAAATGTTAATTTAAATAAAGACCCATTAATAATTAATATTAATGCATCAGATGTTCAAAAAACTATTGCTGGAGAAATTATGGATGAATTGGGACTTATTCGTATATGTTGTCGTAAAGTTATGTTAACTAGTATAAATATTATTGATGAAATCTGAAAGGAACCCAGGTTCCTTTCGAACCTCCTTTGCGAGGGCTTCAGCCCCTCGCGCTCCCTTGTTATGAAAGGAACCCAGTTTCCTTTCGAACCTCCTTTGCGAGGGCTTTAGCCCCTCGCGCTCCCTTGATATAATAAAATTAATCTTGGTTTTATAATAAATTTTAATTTTTACAATATTGGTCTCTGTAATAAAATTTGACCAGTATTAAATTCATTTTTATAATTATATTTTTTTTCATATCACATTCTTTTTCTTCAAATGAAAGATATCTAACCCTAATTTCATCAATACCACCATCCTGGTGCTTGTGTAGGTGCTTGTTTATAATAGTATAATCTGTTTTAGGTTTTAAAGAAAAATAAATAGGTAATCTAATTGATAAACCTAATACTATAATAATAATTATTGAAATTATTATTTTATATTTTTCATAAACATAATAATTTTAGAAGACATTTTTATTAATTTGTTAAAATAGATAATTAATTTTTTATTAATTTTTTATTAATTTTTTATTAATTTTTTATTAATTTTTTATTAATTTTTTATTAATTTTTTATTAATTTTTTATTAATTTTTTATTAATTTTTTATTAATTTTTTATTAATTTTTTAAAACATAAAATTATTGAAATTATACCACGCAGCGGGATGTGTAGGTGCTTGTGTAGGTGCTTGTGTAGGTGCTTCTTGTATAGGTACTTATATAGGTGCTTTACAATGAGTCAATGGAGTACAAATCACATCTTTACCAATACAGTCTGATTGAACATTACATTTTTTTTCATTACACATTTCTGGTTCATCAAATGTTCTCCACTGTCCTATTTGGTTAATACATCTATAAGCAAATGTAGGTTTTACAACAGGACAATGTGCTAAAGACGCGCATGTGTATTCATTACTACTACAATCTGAATCACTAAAACATGTTGGTTCATTACACATTTCTGGTTCGGTAAAAGTAACCCACGGTGCATTATTTTTTAAAATACATCTATTTGGACTACTACCTGGTATTACAGGTGCCCGTGTAGGTGCCCGTGTAGGAGCTTGTGTAGGCGCTTGTGTAGGCGCTTGTGTAGGTGCTTGTGTAGGCGCTTCTGTAGGAGCTTGTGTAGGTGCTTCTGTAGGAGCTTGTGTAGGTGCTTCTGTAGCTGTAGGTGCTTGTTCTATAGTAGTATAATCTGTTTTAGATTTTAAAGAAAAGTAAATAGGTAATCCAATTGATAAACCTAATACTATAATAATAATTATTGAAATTATTATTTTATATTTTTTCATAAACATAATAATTTTAGAAGACATTTTTTATTAATTTGTTAAAATAGATAATTAAAGTAATTATATTAAATTATACAAATATATAAAATTATACAAATATATAAAATAATTATAAAAATATATTAAATTATATAAATATATAAAATAATACAAATATATAAAATAATTATAAAAGTAATTATAATATTTTTTTTTTACTTTAATTGTTTTTTTATAGTTTAAAAATCTTAAATACTGAGAGGCTTTAGCCTCTCTCACGTTTTGGCGCGGCTTTTTCTAAAAGCTGCTTTGTGCGCGGGATTTTCTAAATCCTGCTTTCTAAATCCTGCTTGATTAGGAAGAAAACATCAATCCACACATACCATTTTTAATTCTCAAAATATTATAATTTGTAGCATAAATACTTATCATCCCTTCAGAAATATTTTGATTACAACTAAAATTTATAGTAGCATTATCTATTTTACTAAAATTACAAGTTCCGCTAGGTTGCATATTTTCAGGGTCTAGAGCAAAAGAATATAAATAAATATATTGGTTAGAACTACTAGAATGGTGTCTATAAGGTTCATATAATCTGAAAAAAGTAGCTGGTAACTGTTCAAATCTATCATTACCATTATATCTAATTTGGATTTGTTCAAATGGTTCTGTTAGTTGTAAAGATGAAGTTCCATAATTAGAAACACTAGCATAATTATAGTAGTCATTTGCATTAAGAGCATCCGAACTTCTATATAACCAAAAAATTTCTTTTACAGGATGATTAAAAAACAGTCTAGATGTAAGATTTATTATATTTGCAGGTACTTGATATGAATTATTCTGTTGAAATTGTTCTATTAGGTATTCAAAATTTTCTTGTTTAGCAAACTTAGTTCTTTCAAATACATCTAAATATACATAATTACAAATCAAATTTGCTTTACTAATTTTAGGAGTACTATCTGGAGAATATCCATTTGATAATTTATACCAACATTGGTCAAATGGTTTAAATTGAACTACAATTTTAACATCTGTATATTGCATTGATATTAGAGGTAGGGAACGTTCAACAGTACGACAAAACCAAAAAGGCAGTGGTACTAGTAATTTTAATGCTTTATATTGTGAAGAATTATTATAATTATTATAAGATTTACCAATCATACTATAAACTGCATTTTTAGTTCCCAATTGTGTAGTTAATTCAAGCCAAGTATCTAGCATTTCACCTGTAATACGGTCTATTGGTTCTCCACCTAATTGTAATTCAACCCATTCAATCATAAAACATCCTATACTATTTACCCAACTGACATATTCTTTTAAAGCTGGTAGTTCAATTTCTAATAAAATATCGCTAAGTAAATCACCTTTTTTATCTATCATACAAGTAACTCTTTTACCAAAATCAGGTGATTCTGTAAATATTTGTCGAATAGGTTCAACTGAAAAGTTAGTACAACGTCTATAAACAGATTTAAAATATGAAAATTGTGGATTGCCTATTAAATATGTGTCTTGTTTTCCTCTAGCAATAAGTTCAATTAAAGTTCCAGCTCCCATTTTTGTTATTATATTATATATTATTACTATCTAATATATTATTACTATCTAAAATATTACTTATCTAATATATTACTATATTACTTTTATATAATACTTTTTATATAATACTTTTTCATAATAATACTTTTTCATATAATACTTTTTATATAATTACTATCTAATTTTTTTATCTTTTATTAATATAATAATAAATAATAAATAATTATCTAATATTTAATATTAATAAAATTTTATAGTTATCTAAAAATTAAATATGGCTTTAAATATGGATTTAAATGTAGATACTTTTATCAAGGAATATACAGATATAACCAATTTTCTAACAAATGGTATAGAAACTTTAATATGTTCTGATTTTGAAGGTACATTACCAACAGAACAAATAAAAAAATTTCAAAGTGTATTTAGTGAAGAATCTAAACAAATAGTATATCTAGGTGATATTTTTGATAATACTGGTGGTTGTGGAGATAAATTATATAGTAATGCTAATTTTTGTGCCCTTAAAACTCTTAAATATCTTGTTGATTATCCTGAAAAAAGTAGATATGTAGTTGGTAACCGAGATATTAATAAAATTAAATTAGTTCCACTTTTGCAATTTGCAGATAATAGTAAATGGTGGTTATCTGAGAGTGATAACCCAGATTTAAATGTTAATTCTTTTATAGATGAAAATATTTATATTGATATTGTATCTAAACTTATGATTAAAATTTTTAATAATAAAGAAAATAATTCAATTTGGAAAGTTACAACAATGAAAGATTATATACCATTTTGGTCAAAAAAAACAGATGACTTAAATAAAAAATGGATTACAAAAGGTGAAAATTATATCACTGATATAATGACTACTTTATATGATAGATTTTTACGCATATTTGGAACAGATACTTCTGTTGGCACAATGAGTGCTGAAAATACATTAAAATATATTCCAAATGAATTATTTCCAGAAATTCAAGAAGTAGTTGATAGGATTAAAAAAAATACTAATACTAATAATACAAATGAAATACTTTCTGCAATAGTATTTACAGTATTTATGCGTATGTTAGATAAAGATTTATATAAACCAAAAACTATGCCTATTAGTTTTTCTTTAAATAAAATAGGTGATTTAGATGGATATTTATGGAAATATTTAACTACATCATCACCAGCTTTATATGCAGTAAATCCTAGTAATCAAGATTTATTATTATTTTCTCACGGTGGTATTACAGAAGAATTTATAACAACAACAAATAATAAAAATGGTTTAAATATTTTATATGAAATAGATGAATGGGGTAAAGTATTAAATGGAAGTACTACAGAAAAAAATATAAATATAAATTACGATTCAGATAATATAAATATTATTGACAAAATAGAATCATATAATAAATTATATTTTGAAATATTAAATAAATGTTTTGAAAATTTTAAAAATAATGAGTTTAATACAGAAATTATGGTATTATTATCAATTTCTGCACCTGCAGAAAATAATTCAGTAATTAAAGCAAATGGTTATACTACTAGCAATCTTTCTCCTATACAACCAAAATTACCAATAACCTCTATTTTAACAAAAGCAGGAGAAAATATAAATGTATTTAATTTTTGTGGTCATGCATCTGCAGGTTTTGGTTATGGATTTAAAAAAGTAGAAGAAAATATGTATTTTATAAGTGCAGATTTTTCTTCATCTTTATATAAAAAAGGTATTTGTTCTCCAACATATAATGATAATTTTTTATCATTAACTATTAAATATGATGCAAATAAATTTAATCTTAATCTTAAAGGTGAAATATTTTTGGATAGAACATTTATTGATAATAAAGAACAACAAATAAAAGATAAAATTACAGGCTCTATAATATCAATACCTGCAATTTCAAATGGTGATTTATTTAAAAATATTTTTGATAGTAAATTAGAAAAATATCAAGTAATTGTTGTTAATGATACATTTGAGAATTTAAATAATAGTGAGAAGATATCAGTAAATCAAGAAGGAGTATTAGATGATAGTTTTTTTAAAAGAAACGAAAATTATTATAGTAAAGACTTTATATTTAATGGTGAAGTAACATATGGAGAATCACAATCACAATCACAATCACAATCAAAATATGAACAATATTCATATTTTAATTTTATTAGCCCAGCTAAAACTAGAACTATATTAATATTATCTCCTTCTCCTCCTAACACTCCTTCTCTTAACGCTCCTCCTCCTTCTCCTAACGCTCCTCCAAGTGGCGGAAATCGTAATAAGCTTAATAAATGTAAATCTATTAAGAAAAATAGAAAATACAAAACAAAAGGTAAATTATTTAAGAAAAATTCTACAAGGAATAGAAAAATGAAAAGTAATAAGAAACATTGAAAAAGAAAAAAAAATAGTATTTTTTGAAAAACTAACAAAAATTGAATTATAAATTAGCCTTATTAAAATTAGGGTTTAATAAACCCTCTAATCTACAAAGTGTTTTGTACTTAACGTACCAGATGCTATACATGCGTTATTATATATTTATATATTCTTATATAACGCATAAACAATGACTTTCTATAAAAAAGTCATTATTGGTGGATTATTCCATCAATGGTGACCTAACAAGTTACCAGCATTGCATATTAAAAACTAAACATTTAATATACAATACACCAAATTTTTTTATTTTTTTTTTTCATTTATTATTATTTAATACATAAAGATTAATTACTATATTACATTATTCAATATTATTCAATATTATTTAATAATTATGATTTAATAATTAACTATTTTATTAAAAATGAATCTAGATACAGAATTAATAAATCAAAATACAATATCATGGCTAGAAAAATATAGACCTAAATGTCTTTCAGAATATTATATAGAAAAACAACAATTAGAGATAGTAAAAACTTGGATAAAAGATTTTATAAATAATGAAGATGATTCTAAACCATTTTTAATATTATATGGAACTGCTGGTATTGGTAAAACAACTTTAGCTTATTTAATATTGAATTATTATGATTATGAAATTATTGAGTGTAATGCTAGTGATACTAGAACAAAAAAAACAATTAGAGAATCTATAGGTCAAATTAGTAAAATATCAGTTTGTGTTGATGAGAAAAATAAATTTAAAAAAGTAGCAATTATTATGGATGAAATAGATGGATTAGCTGGTGGCGAATCAAGTTCAGTTCAAGAACTTATTGATATTGTTACGAAAGATAAAGATTCAAAAAAACTAAGAAAAATATGCCCTGTAGTATGTACAACTAATAGTATAAAGGATAAAAAACTTCAACCATTATTAAAACAAGGTATAGTTTTACATATAAATAAACCATCATCAAATGATTGTAAAAAACTAATAGATAAAATATGTAAAAATGAAGAATTTACTATATCAAAAACTACAAAAACTGATATTATAGATAAAGCAAATGGAGATTATAGACAAATTATAATGTTACTTTTTTCAAATTATCATAGTATGAAAATATTACCTATAGAAAAATCTGTAGTTTTAAATAATACTACTATTTCTACTATTACTACTATTACTACTATACCTACTATTACTACTATTTCTACTATACCTACACATATACCTACACCTATTATACAAGAATCTATTAATTTTTATGAAGATGAAATTGAACATTTTGAAATAATAAAGAAAATATTAAATCTATGCGACACCCCATTAGATAAAATTAATTATTTTTTAACAAATAAAACACATATTCAAGATATATGTTATATGTGTTCAGATGATTCAAATCTTTATTATATGAATTTATATATTAATATAATACCGATAATATCTGCAATTCAAACTAAGTCTGGATTAAAAACAAAAGATAGTCTATTAAAAAATTATAAGTTATTATTTAATATTTATAATTTATTAAAGTATGCAGATTTATTAAATAACTCAATATTTTTAGATAAAAATTGGGAATTGCTAGATTATTTTGATATGATTGGTTTTGCAATGCCTTTAAAATTGCTTTATGATAATAATATTTTAAATGCTTCAAAACTATTAATACCAGAATTTAATTTATGTCATCATACACAATATAATTTTATGCGTCAAGAACAATCTATGATTAAGAAAAAACTTAATATTGACTATATAAAAACTCATAACATTGATTTAACAAATATATACTATAATATAAAACGTTTTAGTATAAAATATAAAAAAGAAATTGATATAAGTAATGCTAGGTCAAAAAAGAAAAAATCATTATCTTCTATAGAAGAAAGTAAATATCAAATTGATAAATCATATAGTAAAATTATTGATAAAATTGATGAATTATTATCATAATATGTATATTTCTATTCTATTCTATTCTAGATTACTAATATCAATATCAGGCATTTCATCAATACTAAATTCTCCTAAAGGTTTTTTAGGTATTGTAATACCTAAATCTTCTTCTGCCTCTTCTCTCAATATATCTTCTTTTAATTCATTTAAGTTTAATCCTTGTAATTCTGGATAAAATATAGTTTTTACCGAATTATCTTTAACTTTAAATGATAGTTTTTGTGTTTTAGGATGCACAATTTGTTTAATTTGTTTAGGTTTTATAGGCTGTGAAATTGGTTGTGTTTCAGAAGTAGTTACTGTTGTTTTCTTTTGCATTCTTTTAAAAAAATTAGGATTATGTGTTCTTAAAATATTTACATTTTCTTTCATTTTATCTGATAATTTCTTACTAATATAAATTACCCGATTACCAATTCTTTTTTCAATAATATCATCTTTTTTTAAACTTCCTGCAGTTCTTAATGCAATTCCTTTATAAACTTCTTCACGTGTTCCAACTTTTTTAACCTTACTATTATCCATATTATTAATTTTAATTATTAATTGTTAATTATTAATTATTAATAATATAAAACAATATATAAAAAAAACGCTAAACATATTATTCTTCTTCTTCATTTAATAATTCTTCTGCAGTATCAATTTTATTTTTAGCTTTTTCACTTTTAGTTGTAGTAGATTTTTGTTTTTCATTAACTATTTTTAAGTTCCACTTTTCAGTAATAACATTTGTTCTACTCATAGATTCCATTATTTTATCAAATATTTCAGCCTCTTCTTTTAATTCATCATATAAAACCTTAGTAACATTTTCTTTAGAAAATCCTTTAGATGTATATGTTACTTTTGTTTCTAATTTTTTACCTTTGTAACTACCTCCTAAATTCACATTACGAATTTCATTTGCACGTAGATATGTTCCTAGAGTATCTGCCAAATTTTTCTTTGTTTTATTACGTAATTTAATAGCTTCTAGAAGCACTTTTATTTCTTCATCAATTTTGAGATATTGATGTAATGCTATATTAAAAACTTCAATATTTTGACTATCTATTGCAGTTTTATCATCATTTATTATAGATTCAACAATATTTTTAGTTGTATCTGAATTATCATCAGTATTTTCTAAAGTTTGTGTTGTGGTTTCAATAATATTATCAATTTCTGCTTCGACTATATCCATTTTTAATTATTATATTACTATTACTATTACTATTACTATTTATACTATTTATGATAAATTAAACTTATTATTATCTAGAATAATATTTGTTTTTATATTAAAATTAATAAATTAAACTTATTATTATAAATTATTAAATTAAAATTGTTAAATTAAACTTATTATTATTATTTAGAATAATATTTAGAATAATATTTAGAATAATATTTAGAATAATATTTAGAATAATATTTTTTTTTATATTTAAAAAATAATTTATTTTTTATAAAATATTTTTAGTAAAAACAATTATTTTTAACAAAAATTGATTAAAATTTTATAGATATTATAATTATAATTTAACAAGATGGCTGAAATTACTAAAGAAGATAAACAAATTTTAGCTTTTCGAAAGTATATGGAAAGTCAAGAATGTAAGGTTGAAACTTGCAATACGGCTACTTGCTTAAAACAGGGACCTCATTTGTGCGAGTATGTTGAGGGTGGATATAGACCTCGTAATGAAAAAGACCCTATTGAACACAATAAAACAATAGCATTTGATTATGTGGCTTCAGTTAAACCGTCCCCATTTGATAGTTCTCTTTATGAAACTATCTTTAATTATCTTATATCATTAGAATATGCATAAAAAAATTGAAAAAAAGATGTTTTTTTATAAATATTATAATAGTTAAATATTTAGTTTTATAATTTAATTCATAATATGCAAAAACAATATAATAGACTTAATGAAAATTCATTAAAAGGTTGTCTCTTAATTAATATAAGAGAAAAACATATAAAAGAAATAGCAAATAAAATGTTGAATCTAGACTATAATATTATACCTATAGAATATATAGATGATAAAATTAAAATAGATTGTCTTAAAAAAGAAATTGAATTTGTATCTAATAATGAGTCTAGATTATTATATTTAACTAATGTATTAATGAAAGAATGTTCAAAAGGTACATCTAAAATAATTTCTGATATGTGTAAATAGTAAATTTTAGTTATTACTATTTGTTTTACCATTTTATTTTTTCCATATAAAGATAAATTTATAGATAAATAATATATATATATCGATATAAATTAAAATAAATAAATATAAAAATGAATGAAGAAGATATAAAACGTTTTGCTAGATATAAAAAAGGATATATAGAATCTCCTGAAGATGAAGAAGAATATTTGAATAATTATAATATATCTAGACAAAATAAAGATAATTTAAAACAAAAACAGGTTTTAGGATATATTAATACTGTTAAAGTAAATCCTGATGTATTAATTAAAAACATAACAAATAACAAATAACAAATAATAAATAAATTTTAGCTATGATTTTAGTTATCATTATAATTATTTTTTGAAAAACAAAATAACCTTTTAATAAATGATTTTTGTTTTTCATCCGTGTTTATTATTTTTCTATTAATTTTATATTTTCCATTTTGTAATGCAATAAATAAATCTATTATAAATGGTATTGAGTCTAATGCTAAAATTAAATTTTGCTTTTTATCTTTAGGTAAATCAATTATGTATTCAAGTTTTTGATTAATAAATATAGTAAATGCTTGGATTACAATAGTTTTTTTTTCAATACTATTAATATAATTATATTTATTAACTAAAATCATTAATATATCTGTTATTGTACATATGTTGACAAAAAGTTTATCTGCATTATATTGTTTTTTAATAACAATAGTTGTTATTTTATCAATAAGTGAATGAATTATTTGTCCTGAACTTGCTAAAACAAAAATATCATCTTGATGCTCATTAATATGTTTATTAATATGTTTATTATATTTATTACTATATTTATTACTATTATTTACTTTACTGCAAATAATAATAATTTCAATTATATTATTTAATGATGATAAAACTAAAGTTTGGTCAAAATCAGATAAATTTAAATCAATTAAAATAATTCTATTTAATGCTTTTGTAACAATATTTTTTTTATCAATATCATTTTCATTAGAATCAATAATTTCCATAGCTTTAACTATAATAAGTATATAGTTATATCTATTTATTTCCATATATCTAATATAATCCTGTAATTTATTATATAAATAATCTATTTCATCAAGATTATTATCATCTTTATTTTTTGATTTTTTTTTGGTACCTCTAATATGTTTTAATATATTAGAACTATCTAATTGTAATTGTTTATTTGCAATAACTGTATAGCTAACTTCTGAACCTGAATTAATAGAATTTAAATTATCTATATTATTATTATTAAAACTATTATTATTACTATTAATATTATTATTATTATTACTATTATTTAGTTTTCCAATAGATTTAATTTCATTAACATCTTCAATAGAAAATGTAACATTATTAGTAATATTAGTATTTAAAGAGTCCCAAGATGATATTGCATTATTTAAAGTAGTAATAGGTTCTTTAATAGTAATAAGTTCTTTAGTTATAATAGGTTCTTTAGTAGTAATAGGTTCTTTATTATTTGAATTATTTTGTGTAAATATATCTTTAATACTATTACTAATATTATCAATAATTAATTTATTTGATGAATTGCTAATATTTGAATTTACAGATTTATTATCTTCTTCATATTTATTATCTTCTTCATAATCATCTTTATTTTTATTATCAATATTAATATCTAATCTATTACTAATATTTTCAAATGTATTTTCAAATTTATTATTATCTGTCATTATTAGTAATATTTATTATTTAATGTAAAGATATATTTTAATAAAAATAAAATATTAATAAAATGTAAAAAAATGTAAAAAAATGTAAAAAAAATATAAAAATAATTTTAAATAATTTATAAATTTAATTATTTACTTAGCATCTAAAAATAATCTCCAAAATATCTTACTAACTGGTTGATTAAAAATATATTGTTCAACCATTGTTGGTGAATTAGGAACTTTATTTTTCAAATATTCAGTATGTAAATCCCCACACATAGGTTTCATAGAATATGGTATATCAGATTTCTGAAATGTTTTCTTTACAAAAGCATTATGATATATTTTAAATAAATTTATTGAATATAGTCTTACTAGACTTAAAAACCAGTTAAATAATTTAGTGTACATAAATTGTTTTTCTCTCAATTCAACATTTATATCAAATTCTCTAATAAATTGTTCTATTTTCTGTTCCTTGACTAATCTCCAATACAGATAAAATAAATTCTTAGTATTTTGTTGTTCAATTACAATAGGTTTATTACCCTTTAGATTACGTAATTCCTTATATTTAAGATTTACAAGCTTAGACCGTTCGCCATTTAATCCATAGACTATATAACCTTGAAAATCTTTGGGCTTATTTTGAACAATATCATTAATTTGATTAAAACTAAGCTCATTAATATTAATAGTTGTTTTCGTAATACCATCATCTTCTAATTTTTCAAAACTTTTAATTATTTCTGGTAAATGTAGATTAATATTATATTCTTGTATTTGTTTTTTAAAACTTGCAACTTGAATTTGTGTAATCATATCATTACCGAGTTCTTTAAATAAATTGCGAATAATATCTTCATTATCTAATGAATATGTAGTTTCCATAATTTTATTAAACTGTTCTTCTACAGATTTTTCATTCTTAAATTGAAATACTGCACAAAGCGTATTAAAATTACGTACTTTTGTTGAAATTATAAGATTATCTGGATGTTCAATATTAAATACAAGAGCTTTATCATTAATAATATCTTCTGGTATATTTTCTAAATTTGTATTTGCAATTTTATTATTTTCTTCAAACATTTCAAAAAATGTTTTTGTACTATTAAAACATCCAGTACCAATTACTTTTCTAGTGGAATACATAAATTGTTGATTAAATTTAACTTCAATATTATTTGCAATTAAATCTTGTGTTGATTTATCAAGATGATTTTTACCATTAGTAGTAGTTGTGTTTTCATCCATTTCTACATCATCTTCATCATCTTTTGTAGATATTGTTGTAATACTGTGTTTTTTAAGACTAGGATTATAAATAAGCATAGTTCCTTCAGAAAATTTATATATTCGACTCTTTGAAATACAAGAAACTGTTGAATCTAAAGTAGTGGTCTCATCATTATCATTATCCTTAACATTATCCTTAACATTATCCTTAATAAAATTAGTTTCAGAATTATCTTTATTAATATCATAAGCTTTACAAAACTCATCTAAATTAACTGCTTTTGGGATACCAAGAGAAATAATTCTCATATTACGAGTATCCAATAACATATGACGACAAATCATTGTAATAGGTTCATTAGGTTTATAACCTTTAATATTTTTAGAATAATATAAAAGTGCTATATGGTCACTTACCATACGTCTTTTAACACCATAATTATAATATAATTTAAATAATAAATATTCAATAAATGTTTGTGTAATAGGTTTTGATGTAGTTTCAGTAAGAATAGTTTCATTGAGTTTTTGTTCAATATTTTCTACTTGTAAATCAGTTTTTTCAGATTCATTTTTTTTTTTATTATATTCAATGTATATTTCACCAACAAATTTATAAAACTCATTAGTTAATTTATTAATAAATGTAAAATTATGTGTCTCTGACATTTTTATAAATTTGAAGCTAGACTAAAATTAGATAACTAGTAAAATTAATTAAAAATGATTATATATATTTAGATTATTATATGTTTATATTTCAATTTTTTAAATTTATTTTATTTATCCATACTTATTGTATTTATTGTATTTATTGTATTTATCATAAATAAAAAAATATTATTGATACTATTATAGTAAAATATACACATTCTATAAAAGTTTTTTTGCTAAAAAAATCTATAAGAATATCATATCCTTTTAATTTACATTTTGAATTATCACTTTCTGCAATATTAATTGATAATCTATTAATTATATAAAATTCTATTAATAATAATAGTACAAATATAAGTACATAGCTAGAACCAATAACTGGTAAAGTAGAAAGAAATTTACTTGCGGGGACAAATATATTTACTAATCCAACAATCATTAAAAGAGAACTTAAAATTTTACCATTAGTAATTCTCCATCCTTCCGATAAAGGACATTTTTTCTTTTCTGCAATAGCATTTATAAATTGTGTAAAATATATTGATGTAATTGTAAATATAATACTATATATAATACGTAATATTGACCAAATTGAAAACATTTTATTTATTATTTATCTAGATATATTTTTAATATTTTTAATATTTAATTATCTAGATATATAATTATATTCTATAAATATTCTATAAATAAAAAATTAAAAATATGTTTTATCTTGAATTACAATTATAATATGTTTTTCCAAAGAATAAGATTTTTATATCTAATATATGTTAATTTACGTTTTTTTAATTAACTATGGGGGGGACTTTCAAAGTCCCCCCCATAGTTAATTTATAAAAAATGGAAATAATTAAATGAGCCTCTAATAAAAAATATAAATTAATTATTTTTTATGCTAATAATAAGTATTTTTAATATCTAAGTAATTAATAATAATAAATTACTATAAATATTATAAATGTCATTAGGAAATTTAATTATAGACATATATCAAAATATTATAAATATTAATGGAAATAAAATATTAGTTCTTATTGATAAAAATAAAAAAATTTGGTTTGCTTTAAGACAAATATTTAGTTTGTTAGAATATAAAAATGTTAAACAAGAATTAAAACGTATAGAAATTAATGAAAATGAAATATTATCATTAAATGAACTATTAAAAATTATACCTAATGAAAATAAAATAGAATATAATAATATGCAACCTCATATGAAAATGGTTAGTGAATCAGGTTTATTTATGCTTCTAGATAAATCAAAAAAACCAAAAGCTATTGCACTTAAAAGAATACTATATACAGAAGTTTTACCATCAATTAGAAAAACAGGTGAATATAAAGTTAATAAAGAAGATAAGGTAAAATTAAAGAAACTTACTAAGAGAATACAATTAATTAATAAAGAACAATCGATGAAAAGATTAACAAGTAAAAGATATATAGAATATAAAAATACATCTGGAAAAGGATTTATATATGTTCTTAAAGTTAAAACATTAATAAATGGTATAATTAAAATATGTTATAAAATTGGTTATGCAACTAATCTAAATAAACGTCTAGAAACATATAAAACAGGTCATCCAGATATAGAATTAGTATATCAAGAAAATGTAAATGTAAGTAAAAAACAATTAGAAAAATGTGTATTAAATCTTAATATAATGAAACGATTGAGTACAAAAAATGAAATAATATGTGATAGTAATCTAGAAGAAATAAAAAATGAAATAAAAGATTGTAAAACATTAATAGATAAATATAATTAACCAATAACTTTCAATTCATTAATAAATTGATGAGTCCCTTCCAATTCATTCTGTATTTTATTTAACATTTTTACAATTTCTAGACATCCTACTTTAATAACATCATTAATTAATTCATCAATATTATCATTTTTACCTTGAATTGCAAATATAATATGTTTTTCTAAAGGATGAGGTTTTTTATATCCAATATATGTTAATTTACGTTGTTCCTTGGGTAATGCATAATCACTATACATCATACATAAATGTGATTGAATAATATTACCCAGAGTATCATCTTCATCTTTAACAATTAATTCATAACCACCATTAAGTTGTTCTGAAACTTTAATTGTAATTATATTTTCATTTTTAGAAATAAGATTACTAATAAAACTATGGATTTTATCTTTAAGAATATTAATTGCACGATGAAATATAATTAAAGACGGTATAACACCAACTGATTCGATTTTAAAACTAAATACATTTGGTTCTTCTTTATCATTAGTATAGAAAAATCTAGCACGTTCTGTTAATTCAAATCTACGTGTTAATTTTTCAGGAGTCATAGGTGTAATATTTTTTAGTTTTGCTGATTCATTTTGAGAATCAATATATGATTTAAGACCAGTTAAAGCTTTATCAGGGTCAATAGTATTAGTATAAGATGCACAAGCAATTGCACTATAATGACCATTTTCAGTAGATGTACTAATACTAGCTTTACCTTCAATATGAAAATGCATTATATCATCACCAATATTTAATTTATTAAAATCTTTTGACATTTCTGCAACTACTTCTCTAGATACATTTTTAGATGGAACAAAATATTTTGGTCTCAATTTATCAATAATTATATAATGTCCAGTAATTGGGTCAGGTGGAAAGAATTTTTTAACTTCTTCTCTAGAAAGCATTTTATTTGTAGATATTTGTTTAATTTGAAAATCTTCAGAAGTAATTGTTCTTATTGAATTTGTATTATTTGAAACATTAATTATGAAAAGATAATCATCTACATCAAAAGATTCAGGTTTAGGAACATTAATAGGTATCATAGAAATACGATGCAAAACAAATTGATTATGAAGTGGTGTATCATTTACAATTACTTTTATATCACAAGCAGTATATGGTTCAGTACGAAATCCTACTGTTTTAATACTTGATATCATAAGGCGTCTAATTGCATTTGCAGTAGAATGATGAATATTTGCTAGTTCAAATTCTACATATGTATTATGTTTATCCCAAGTTTTAGCATATGGATATCTAATATTAGTGATATGATGTGGTTTATTAGTTTTTTTTTGAATAGTGCTTTTATCTTCAGACATTTTTTAGTTATATATTAGTTATATTAGTTATATTATATTAATTATATAATATTATATTATTTGTATCTAGATACTCTATTTATATTATAATATATTGTTTTGTTTATATTATAAACTTAATTTAACTTAATTTATATTATTTTATATTATTTTATATTATTTTATATTATATTTTTATAGTTTTTAAATTTCAATTTTGTATAATTATAAAAAAGTATTATTTATTTATAATATTTTATGATTTTATAATTTTATAATATTTTATTGTGTAAAATTTTTAAATTTTGAATCTAAATAAGATAATAATAATTAAAGAGTAAATAGTATCTAGATACATTAATATATAAATAAATAAATATATAAATAATAACTAAAAATGTCACAAGGTTCTCAGAAAAATTATATTTTTGTAAGTAATCATTGCCAACATTCTAAAAAACTATTACAACAATTACAGAATTCAACAACATTAAATGATATGCAAATTATAAATATAGATGATAAAAGAGTACAACTTCCTTCTTTTGTACAGTGTGTTCCAACATTATATATACCAAGTAAAAAGCAAGTTATAACTGATAGTCATTTATTTCAATGGATTGATGCAGCTTTAAAAGAAGAAATATCTAGTAAAGGTAAAGTTAATATGGCTGATGTAACGGGAGATGCTAATATATTGCCATTTCAAATGGGTGAAATGGGTAGTGGTCTTGCAGGAGCAGTTTATTCTTTTCTAGATGAAGAAAAAAATGATTTAATGAATCAAAACTATTCTTTTCTACAAGACCGAGATATTAATAAAATGCCAGAATTTACAAGGTCTGATGCAGCTCCCAGCGGTGGAGGAAGTAGTGCAGCTTCCAAGATTGCAGCACCTAAAAAAACAGGTGGCGGTACAGATAATGCTTATGAACAGATGATGAAATCTCGTGGTGCAGAAATGCAACAAAGAGGAGCACCACAAACACCTAATTTTAGTTCTCCCTACTAAAGCAGCTTTTAGAAAAAGCCGCGCCAAAAGAGGCTTTTGCAAAAATATAAGTTTTTAGAAAAAACTTAACCAAAAGCAAGAGAATTAGACCTTAGTATTTAATACATAACACACTTATTCTAGATTATCTAAAGATTTATTCAATATTTATTCAATATTTATTCAATATTTAATATATTAACTATCTTATGCGTATTCATTTCTATTTTAATTTTCTCCTTTTCTATTAAATTAGTATCTAGATACAAACTATAAAATATTATAAAATATTATAAATTAATATATCTTTTATATAATATATTATATATACTTCTAACTTAAATACAATGGATTATACATATCTTGATTATTTCAACTACTATTTAAAAGAGTATCTTAGCGAACTTGTAAATACTTTCCCAGAGACTCAGA
>Ga0214919_10003185_pt1 | contig 25078 bp, 21 predicted proteins | sample LL1503_MetaG_FD_177994 | JGI IMG/M metagenome (GOLD analysis project Ga0214919, IMG submission 177994) | Freshwater microbial communities from Lake Lanier, Atlanta, Georgia, United States - LL-1503 | ecosystem: Environmental > Aquatic > Freshwater > Lake | place: USA: Georgia | collected... | reverse complement strand
GTTCACACAGAACAAGAAAAGTGGATTCCCCTTCCAGAAGAATTACCAAAAATAACGGTGTTCCCAAATCCATCAACTGGGTGGTTTGAAATTTCCTTTGAAGAACAAAATGATGCAACTAAAACTGTTGAAGTTTACAATTTAGAGGGACTATTATTACATGTAGAAAACTCAAATGAAATAAGCATAACCCTTGATTTATCCCATCTTTTTTCCGGTCTATACATCTTAAAAGTAACAGCAATTCAATCAGGTTTAGAAAATACTTATACCAGCCGAATTATAATTTCAGAATAATGAAATTCCTTTTTTTTATATCATTTCAATTTGGCTGTGTTTGTAATTTTCTGCAAGCACAGACTATATATTATAATAAAACTCAAGATGTTGGAAGTACTTTCAATTCATTTGCAGATTTAATAGTTCTAAATCAAGATACTTTGTTAGCAGAAGGCTTTCTAGTAGACAATTTAGGCCACAGATTTAGAAATTTTACATATGTTAATTTGCACACAGGTGACACAATCTCATCATTCAAATATGCCAGAGATACGATGAATCATTTTGGGGGCCTTGGTTCAAATTTAATAATTAAGGAAAATGTTATTTATTTTTGTGGGGCATTGTATGATGGTCAATTGTATGCCAACTTTTTAAAATTTAATTTGAACGGCGATTTATTGCTGGATTCTTTATACAACCCAACAAATTTCTATAGTCGATTCGATTGTATTCTACCAACAGATGATGGTAATTTTATAATTCTAGGCCTTAAAGAAGTTAGTTTTGGAAATTTGGATTCATGGCTAGTAAAAATGGCTCCGAATGGTAATATACTTTGGGAGCAAACATATGGTGGTCCGGAAATTAATGGGTCTAGCATAATCGTAAAAACGAATGATGATAATTATATTATTTCATCATCTAAAAAAACTGCTGTTGGAGCGGATATTTACATAATAAAAGTGGATGGGTCTGGCAATATTATATGGGATAAAGTAATAGATAATACAGTCTTTGCTGAAAGTGCAAATATTAGTCAATTAAATAACGGAGATCTTTTAATAACTGGATATAATCAATTTGATAATAACAAATATAAAGCTTGGTTATCAAGACTTGATTCAGGGGGGAATCTTATCTGGGAATATTTTTTTGAAAAATCAATTGTTTTTTCAGGTATTAATTCATTTATTAATTCACTAGAATTAACAAATGGCAATCTTATTGTTTTCGGTTGCGTAAGCCAATTTATTGACAATTTTAATCCAAAAGGAATGCTTTATTGTTTTTCACCCAAAGGTGATAGTTTGTGGTCTAGATACTATAAAATTAGAAATAATGATAACTACATCCAAGACCTAAAACTTCTCAATAACGGTGATTTCCTAATGGCTGGCTATGTCTGGCCTGATTCCCAGGATAACACACAAGACGGGTGGCTCATGCGCACCAATTGTTTAGGCTATTTTGAGCACCCTCAAGATTCTCTGGTTTTGAACGCAAGCGGATCTATTTTAACAGCAACAAACAATGCTTCCTATTTTGAATATACTACCATTTCTTGGGGAGATGGTGATATTGATACCTTGTACGAAAATGAAATTCAATACATGGAACATCAATATACTATTCCTGGTATGTATGATGTAACATCTACTACGGTGGCTTGCAATGATACTATTTCCCATCATTACGCACACACAGTTACTCCAACCTCATTCTCAGAAATTGATTTGTCCGTTTATCCCAATCCAAGCAATGGCCTCTTTGAAATTTGGTTAAATTCTGATGATTTATTTGACATTGATGTCCTTGATCTCAATGGAAGAATTGTAAAACAAGATAAAAATGTACTTCTGAAAACGGGGTACCAATTGAATTTGATAGAAATGGAAAGTGCTGTATATTTTATTAGGGCAATTGCTGGAAATCAAGTTTATCAATCTAGGGTAGTAATTGCTAAATCTTTTTAAAGGAACAAAAATGGATTGCAACTATTAATAAAATGCATGCTTATGCCAGTTAAAGTTGCTCTAACAGGAGCCAGTCGGCATATTGGGAATGTAGTACTGGAGCGTAAAGATTAAACTTCAACAAATGAAAATTCTCAAACCAATATTGCCCTTGAACTGAATGATTCCACCTATGACATTGGTCCGGATTCCTCAAGTATTTCTCATGGCACCCACAACATTCAACTCCAAAAGGTCGCCTACAGAGCAAAGCGAACCTTTGGAAAGGAACGACAATGTAATATCACTTTGCGGGTTGATTAAAAATTTATAAAATTTTAGTTTGAAAATAACCACCCCTTTACGCGCGATTTTTCGTTACCTTCAACGAGGAGTACTGCGAAATTGACTATGCTAAAGGAAGAATGGATTGCTGGATCAATGAAATTAGACCGGAAGAGTCAATTGGCTTTGTACAATTATTGTTTTCCTGAGTTAAAGAAAGCCGCACGAAAATTTTTCAGCACTGATGTAGAACTTATGCATGTCATTAATGGTTCTTTCATTAAAATCATTGAAAACCTTCATAAGTACGAGCCAATCAATTTCAACGCTTGGATTAAGCGAATTTGCACCAATGAATCCATAGATTACCTCCGAAAAAACAAAAAATACAAAGAAACCTTTCTCATCAAAGCGTCAGAAGGAATAAACGAACCTTTCGAAGCGCCTTCTATTGAAACGAGCATAGAAAATGAGCACCTTGAATCTCTTTTGCTTCAATTGAATACCCCATCTCGGATCGTATTTAATCTATTTGCCCTTGAAGGATTTTCGCATAAAGAAATAAGCCAATCCCTCGGGATTACCGTGGAGACCTCAAAATGGCATACCAAAATGGCCCGTAAAAAACTAAAAGACTTACTTGCAAACACTCAAAAAAAAATCATTAACCATGGATAAAATGCCTGACGAATCTAATTCATTTAATCACATTCCGGAAAACTACCTGACTGACTTAAACCAGCGCTTGGATGCCTTGGAAAAAAAACGCAAGCGTAAGCGCCTTTTCTACATATGGTTTCCTATCCTACTGCTATTGGAGATTGGCTTAGGCATGTATCAATCACATAAGCCAAATTTGCCGAAGACTAAAGTTTCTGTTGACAAAGCGCTTACCCTTGTAGATCCTAAAACTCCCGATTCAACTCCCAATTCAATGTATAAATCAATCCCCGATTCAACTCATAAATCAATACAAAAACCAAACAACCTACGCGCACACCTTGAACACACTCCTAAAACTTTCGCTCAAACCAAACGAACTGAGAGTGCAACTCCATTGAATATCGAAACACCGCTAAAAGACACCATCCCATATACTACTCCTGGAGCTATAATCGTCGCAGAGAAACTTAATGAGGTAAACATAGCAGAAGCACACATCGATTCCACTTTTTCCAAGATCGAAATATCTCCAAAACCAAGTGAATTCAGGATTCCCTTCCGAGAAGTACCCCCGATTGCTTTGCACCGCATTGGCTTTTTCACATGGCCCATCCTAGAGACCTTGCAAGCAGGTAAAACGGAAGTTTCTTGGCAAGGTATGCTCGGATTTTCCAGCGGTTTGAGCGGGATCATTTCCTCCTTTACCCCGATGGAAAACCCCATAAGTTCGTTTTTAAATGCTACCTACGTCGATTATAAAAGCTATGCCCAAGCACGAAAAGAAGCAGAGCGCGCCACTAGTTCCTTGGATTTATCGGTATTTTATCGGCAACAGGCCAAACATTGGTTTTATCAAGTGGGGATTGCCTACAATGAATGGGGAGAACAAATTGTATATCCGTTCAATTCAATTGATGGAACCAACCGCTACCGTTACCTCAACATCCCTATATTTGCGGGCTATCAATGGACCAAAAACAAAGTTAGTCTGAGTCCAATGCTGGGACTGTCTGCCGGAATTAAACTGAGCGGCAGAGGGTACTATCTGATGCCAAATGGCGTTGTTGACATCGTTGAAGCACAAACTTTTTCTACTTCCGGTATCGTACAAATCGAATTGGCGTATCACCTAAATCCATTCATTTTCCATTTTACCCCTGGGATTCGTAGCTCCATTGGTTCCCCTGTAAAATCCGCGGTTACAAAAAATAGCTACCAAGCGATTGGATGCCAAATCGGGTTTATTTATCTTTTGGAGCATAAAAGAAAATGAATCCCCCCTTTTACTCGATGAGTTGCGTTTAGTAGAATGTTATGACGCATTTAAACGATACAGAAACCATTAAAAAAAAGAAATATGATGATCTCAAGATTTATCCTGACAATTTTCGTGTTGACAATTTTTACGAGTTGCAACAGAAAATCTAACGAAATTGAACAAACAGTTAATGCCGTAATTGGCGACATTAGTTTCATGGAAACATTTGGTCAACAACCTACCAATGAAACAGATGAAAACAAAAGACTTCAGACGCATTTAAAGTATGTTGAGAAACTTTTGAGACGTAAGAACACCTCATCACTGACAAAAGAGCAAAAAGAAAATAGACTTAAAATGCTTGACTTACTCAACGAGTATTGGACGGCAGGTGTGTTTCCAAAAAATTATGATTATCCAGACCAACGAATCCCCTGCTTTATTGACAAAGACGGAAATATTTGTGCAGTTGGTTATTTAATTGAACAAACTGCTGGTCGACAAACTGCAGAAGAAATTAACTCAAAGTTTAAATACGAGTATTTACTTGCTATGAACGACCAAACCGTTGACAGTTGGATTCAATCAAGCGGCCTAACAAAAGAAGAATGTGCCATGGTTCAACCAACTTACGGTTCTACTCCGACAGAAATAATTTCACCAACTTACAGCATTTCATCATCTTTAATTTGCGGAATAAATTTGTCGCTAAATACAATCAATGGAATTCAAATTTCTAAAGGAGCGAACAGCAAGATAATTCCAATTTTAGGACTAATTACAGGTGTAGGTCAAATTACGCTTGGTACATTAAACTATCCAAAAGAGCAAATAACTTGGGGCGGAACCTATGTAAATCCTGGACAAAGGAATCTTACATTAATTAACATTGGACTTGGAACAGCCACCATGATATTAAGCAGTTGGAATTTAATAACCAACATAAAACCAAAAGAGAAATCATTGTCCTGGAACATATATAGTTTTCCAACACAGAACAGTAACATGGGACTTGGCTTAAGCTTGACAAAGCGACTATGACAAGAAAAACGAGCCATAATAGCAGAACTCAAAAACAGTTTAATCGCTGCTTTAGTTAGGTCAAGCGGTGTTTTAAAACCACTATTTATGTTAGAAAATAATACAACTCCTTAACGATAATTTATTTAAAATGTCGGGAGAGCACCAAGCGCCAAGCCCGAAACTTACCTTCACTAAACCATACCTCATGAAGAAACTTCTATTCGCTTTTATCGCCATCCAGGCTTTCATGTCCACGGCGCAACAACCTAACTACATGCCCTTAGATCACAACAATGTTTCGTGTTTGCTCGACGACGAAGGTGGGTTTTTTAACCACCTGGCGGTAGGCACGAACGGTTATGAAATCCCTAAAAACAGTGACTTATCCACTATTTTCACCGGATCCTACTGGATGGGAGCTCAGGATGTGAATGGATCTCTTTACGTTTCTGCTGTAAAATACAGTGCGGGAGGCAGCTGGAGTGCCTTTCATGGTGGCCCAATCGCTAACAACAGTGCATACAATTCCTTGGCGTATATAAATCAATATCAACAGTCCATTTGGAAGGTAAGCGAAGCAGAAATAACCAACCATCAAACTAATTTTCAAACACCGGGTTATGTTGTACCCAATGCCCTATCTTCATGGCCCGGAAATGGCGATGTGTCTCTTGGTGTGGCGACGAAGCTTGCTCCCTTTGTGGATTTAAACGGTAATGGACTCTACGAACCCTCACTCGGTGATTATCCAGACATACGGGGCGATGAAGCTGTTTATATTATTATGAATGATGAATCGTATCAACCCGATGGGAATCAACTAGGGATAGAATTACATGCCATGTTTTATCAATATAGCTCGGGAACCTACCTTAACAACACTACGTTTCTTAATTTGCGCGTCATAAATCGCAGCAACCGCACGTATTATAACTTTCATGAAGGCCTTTACCTTGATTTTGATCTTGGTAATTATTCAGACGATTACATAGGTTGTGATCCTACCAATAGACTGTTATATGCTTACAATGGCGATGACATTGACGAAAATGATGGTGGAAATATTGGATACGGTGCAAACCCGCCCTGCCAAGGAGTAGTTTGCCTTTCACATCCCCTAGAAAGTGCCACCATGATTACAGGATCCATGGATGCAGGCATAACTACCAGTTTTGATACGACGGCATGGCTAATGATGAACGGACAATACAGTGACAGCAGTAATTGGATGAATCCCCTAACGAACCTCCCCACCCACTTTATGTACGATGGCAATCCAAACTTGCCCAATACCTGGAATGAAGGGGCAAGTAATAACCCTCCAGGTGACCGCAGAGGAATGCTAAGTATAAGGGAAACGACATTTCCACAAAACGCGTCTATCTGTTCTGATTATGCATTTATTTATGATCGATCTGGTAGCAGATTAAACAATGTTCAACAAGTTATAAATATAAGTGGCGCTTTATTGAATGCATATCAAAGTGGCGGAAATTTCCCCTGTCTTTCTAGCGCCTTTAATGAACTCTCTGATGAAACACTATCACCGAGCGAAATAGTTGTTTATCCCAATCCAAGCAATGGCCTCTTTGAAATTTGGTTAAATTCTTATGATTTATTTGACATTGATGTCCTTGATCTCAATGGAAGAATTGTAAAACAAGATAAAAATGTACTTCTGAAAACTGGGTACCAATTGAATTTGATAGAAATGGAAAGTGCTGTATATTTTATTAGGGCAATTGCTGGAAATCAAGTTTATCAATCTAGGGTAGTAATTGCTAAATCTTTTTAAAGGAACAAAAATGGATTGCAACTATTAATAAAATGCATACTTATGCCAGTTAAAGTTGCTCTAACAGGAGCCAGTGGGTTTATATTATCAAGCAGAAATATAAGCGGGTAAGAATCATGCGAAATTAATTGCTACATTTAAGTTTATGCAAAAAACAGTTGCTGTAACGGGGGCCAGTGGGCATATTGGAAATGTGCTTTGCAGAAAACTGATTGAATCAGGCTATTCGGTGAAAGCTTACGAACTTGGAAATAAAAAAAAATTAGTTTTTTATTGCGATTTGTATGTATATTTCATGCTTTTCGCAAATTAAAACTTGGACAAATGATTTCAGCACCGGAACAGGCCTCTTTTTCAAGAGTTAGTAAAAAAACAAGCGCTTTAAAACTGTTTACGCAAATAAAATCTGGTAAATTTTCAAATACATATTCATTATTAGGTAAGATAATCGAGCGAATGTCACGCTATTTTCCTTCGCTTATGCTTTATATTATCAAGCAGAATTATAAGCGGGTAAGAATCATGCGAAATTAATTGCTACTTTTAAAGCCTATGCAGAAAATCGTTGCTGTAACGGGGGCCAGTGGGCATATTGGGAATGTAGTTTGTAGAAAACTGATTGAATTAGGCTATTCGGTGAAAGCCTTTTATCATTCTGATGCTGCCAGTCTACAAGATCTGCAACTAACATTGGTTAAAGGCGATATTCTCGATCCAACAGCGGTCAGCAACTTATTATCTGGTTGTGATTATGTGATCAATTGCGCTGCCCTAATAAGTATTAATGGTGATCCAAGTGGAATAGTTTACAAGACCAATACCCAAGGTCCTGAAAACATTCTTTCCATAGCCAAGGAACTTGGAATAAAAAAAATAATTCATGTCAGCAGCGTGCATGCCGTGCATGATTTGCCGCACAATACACCTTATGATGAAACGCGCCCTTACAAAACGAAAAGTGATTTTGCTTACGATTACTCTAAGGCCCAAGGCGAACACATCATGCTTTCTGGGGCTGAAACGGATGGTGTAGAAGTGGTGGTAGTTAGACCCAGTTGCGTCATAGGACCTCATGATTTTAAACCTTCCAAAATGGGAGGCGCACTTCGAGGATTCTACAAAAAGAAATTCTTATTCCTTCCCAAGGGAGGCTATGATTTAGTCGATGTTCGCGATCTTTCAACTTCCATTTGTGCGGCTCTTGAACTTGGGAAAAATAAAGAAATTTACTTGTTATCGGGAAAGTATTACAGCTTTAAAGAGTTGGGAAAAGAAATTGGAATGGTGCGCGCACAAAAGAAAACCATCCTGATTCTACCCAATTGGATTTTAACACTTAGTCTTCCTTTTGTTTGGCTGGCTGGTAAAATAACCAAGACAGCGCCCTCGCTTACAAAAGAAGCGATCGTTGCCATTACGGAAGGTCACCCTGAAATGAATAATGAGAAAGCAAGATTGATGCTGCATCACAAAACACGGCCACTGCAAGAAACGCTTAGGGATGTTTTTAATCATTAGTATCCGATAAATAGTATGTTTTTAATAATTCAACTGACTGATCGCTTTCTTACCACAAAATCTTTTTGATATGATCCGCCATCTGGCGGATACATACCAAAAAGGAAACTATTTCATATTTTTTCGCTGGATTACATCCAGCGTTAAAAATAGTCAAGCCCTTTGGGGTTATATAATAATCTTGTGGTATAATTAAGACCAGTCAAATAATTCAAAATCGTTTAGGACACTATCTATATAATTCTTTTTTTTCTTTACTACTTACCCTACTTTTTTTTAAGGTGACTGAGGCTCTCGAAGGCCCGCAAAAAAAGTAGCAAAAAAACTCGAAAGTGGCATGCGTTCATCGGTGATTTCTATATAAGTGTCTTTCGACTCCGCTCAATCCACTTATAGGGCATCGAGCGCATCTCGACTACGCTCGATCAGCTCTCGAGAGGCACCGTTAGTGAATCAAGTACAGATACTCGGTTAGGGCATCGAGCGGAGTCGAGAGGCACAGTTAGTGAATCAAGCACAAATACTCGGTTAGAGAATCTAGCGCATCTCGACTACGCTCGATGAGCTCTCGAGAGGCACGCTACACTAGACTTGATTTTTTCGTTCTTTTGTACTTGTGCTGAGCTTGCCGTAGTATCAAGACAAAAGGACAAAGGAAATAAAGTCCGATATTTTCCACCGGGGCGGAGGAAAATAGTTATTTTTATTAGAAATTAAATAATTCATGACCCTTTCCACACTTAATAGTATCACCATTTCATGGATTGGATTAGCAATAGCGGTTCATGTCACCATGTTTTTTATTAAAGCGCCATTCGGAAGACATACCTCCACCAAATATGGTAGGTCGATAAATAACAAATGGGGATGGTTTTTAATGGAATTACCTTCCCTTTTGATCATGAGTTATTTTTTATTCTTTGGTACTAGATCGCTCCATTCTTTCACTTGGATCTTATTCCTACTGTGGATACTGCACTATTTTAACCGCACCGTGATTTATCCCTTGCGCATCAAGTCCACAGATAAAAAAATGCCGCTATTCATTGTGCTCAATGCTGTAATTTTTAATTTATTTAATGCGGGATTGAACGGTTACTTCTTGGCTGAATTAGCTGATAGTACCAATTATTCCGCTGCTTGGTTGAGCAGTCCGCATTTCATCATTGGAAGTTGTTTGTTTTTTATCGGGATGACAATCAACTGGACTTCCGATACGCTATTGATTGGCTTAAGAAAAAAAGGGGAAACGGGTTATCAAATCCCAAAAGGCTTTTTATTTGAATTGATTTCATCGCCCAATTTGTTTGGGGAAATTATAGAATGGACAGGATTTGCTATTCTTGCCTGGAACCTTCCAGCGCTTAGTTTTGCCATTTGGACTTTCGCTAATTTAGTGCCAAGAGCCTTGAATCATCACCAATGGTATAAAGATAAATTCCCAGATTACCCCAAGAACAGAAAGGCGGTATTTCCGTATCTATTTTAGGTAGAAACTTATTTTAAAGCTGCTATAAGTTGGGCGATTTGAACGGCATTGGTTGCTGCTCCTTTCCGAAGGTTATCCGCAACAATCCATAAATTAAGGGTATTTTCTTGACTTTCATCACGGCGAATTCTGCCTACAAATACATCGTCTTTTCCTTCTGCATACTTTGGCATTGGATACGAAAAAGTCTCCGTGTCATCTTTCAATACTACTCCTGGCGTTTCATGAAGTAATTTACGAACCTCAACGAGATCAAAATCATTCTCAAAAGCGATATTAACGGCTTCCGAATGTCCCCCAACAACAGGAACTCTAACCGCTGTAGCTGTTAATTTGATGGCTGGATCTAAAATCTTTTTGGTTTCATCCGACAATTTCATTTCTTCCTTGGTGTAACCATTATCTAAAAATACATCGCACTGTGGAATACAATTTTTATCAATTGGATATTTATACGCCATTTCGCCAGCTAAGCCATTTCGTTCATTCTCCATTTGCTGAACAGCCTTTACCCCTGTCCCTGTAATCGACTGATAAGTAGAAATAACAACGCGCTTAATGGCATACTTTTTATGCAAAGGAGCAAGCACCATCACTAATTGAATCGTACTGCAGTTAGGGTTGGCAATAATTTTATCAGACAAGCTCAACAAATGACCATTAATTTCCGGAACGATTAACTTCTTGGTGGGATCCATTCTCCAAGCGGATGAATTATCAATGACCACCGTGCCTACCTCAGCAAATTTAGGCGCCCATTCCAACGAAATAGCTCCTCCAGCAGAAAAGATGGCAATGTCTGGTTGCTTATCCAAGGCTTCTTGTAGACCTATCACGGGATAAATCAATCCTCCAAAATCTAGTGTGCTTCCAATCGATTTTTCTGAAGCTACTGGAAATAATTCTGTAATTGGGAAGGCTTGTTCCCGTAAAACTTGTAACATAACTGTTCCAACCATTCCAGTTGCGCCTACTACTGCTACTCTCATGCCTTTATATTATTGTTATCAATTGTTAAAACGCCTTGAATTCTCGTTGTAAAATTATACATTTGAGGAGAACAAATACTCTATGCGACTTTTTTTCTCTTTTATAGCCTTGTTATTGTTGATTGGCAGCGCCTTTGGTCAAACAACAGAAACCTTTTCTGATGGTGATTTTACGACAAACCCTAGTTGGCAGGGTAACACTTCCGAATTTATTGTTAATGCTAGCGGTCAATTGCAACTTAACAATTCAATTGCCGGCACGTCCTATCTTTCTATACCTCATGGCTTAATTGATCTTACAAACAAAGAATGGCAAATTTATGTCAAACAAAGTATTGCTTCGTCTACCAGTAATTTTGGGCGGGTTTACTTATGCGCTGATAACAGCAATTTAACCCTTACGCAAAATGGCTATTACCTGCAGTTTGGTGAAGCAAATTCAACTGATGCCATCCGATTATTTAAATTACAAGCTGGCGTTTCAACACAAATTTGCGCAGGAATGGATGGGCAAATTGCAAATAGTTTTATTTCCTCAGTTCGGGTAAAAAGAAATGCCATTGGAGTCTGGGAACTAGCCGTAGATTTTTCTGGTGGAGGAAACTATATATTTCAAGCGAGTGGCAATGATCCTAGTAATTTAATCGGCAACTCATTTGGTGTTCTCTGCACTTATACGGCGAGTAATGCTACTAAATTCTATTATGACAATGTTTACATTGGCAATGAGATTATTGATATTATTGTACCTGTAGTAGATACAGCCATTGTCATTTCGCAAAACCAAGTAGATGTCTATTTTAATGAGGCGATTTCAACGGCAAGTGCCAATTTACTTACCAACTATTCTTTAATTCCCTTCCAGAGTATCTCCAATGCTGTTCAAGATGGAGCAAATTTATCCTTGGTTCATTTAACCTTAACGAACTCACTTGTTAATGGAACTACCTACACCCTAAACACGGCAAATATCACGGATCTAGTGGGTAATGTCGCAGGAAATCAAACCATTAATTTTGATTATTTGGTCGCTGATGTTCCACTAAAAGGCGATGTGATTATCAATGAATTTTTTGCAGACCCTACCCCCGTTATTGGCTTGCCAGAAGTGGAATATGTGGAAATTTATAATAAAAGCAATAAAATATTCAATGTTCAAAATTGGCACGTAACAGACGGATCAGCCACAGGGACGATTGCAAATGCCTGGCTACTACCCGGTGAATATTTAGTTTTAGCAGCTACCTCTAGCATCCCCTTATTTTCGCCATTGGTTCCTGTTGGCGTTACTAGTTTTCCTAGCCTAAATAATGCTGGAGATAGTATTATTTTAAAAGACGATAACGGAGTGTACATTGATTATTTGGTTTATACAGATGATTGGTACCAAGATGATGTAAAAAACGATGGTGGGTATTCCTTGGAATTAATTAACCAACAAGACCCTTGTTCAGATGGTGATAATTGGACGGCATCCACTTGGATTATGGGAGGAACACCAGGACTCGTTAATTCTGTCTACAATATAACGCCTGATACGGATTCGCCGAACATTACACAACTAATCGCCTTAGCACCGAATTATTTAGAGGTTCACTTCGACGAGGGAATGGATTCTACAAGTCTTGCGAATGCCATTATTCAAACGGTTGCGCCTTTAACTATTCAAAATAGTTATATCAATGGAAAATATCCTAATCAATTTACCCTTCAGTTTATTGAAAATTTACAAAGTTCCGTGATTTATAATATTACGATTGCTTCCGTTGCCGATTGCTGGATGAACACCGCCAATCTTTCCGGAGAGTTTGTGTTAACTGAAATGCCTCAAAAAGGGGATATTATCATTAATGAAATTCTTCAAAATCCGTTAAATGGAGGCTACGATTGGATAGAATTATATAACAATTCGCAGAAGATGTTTAATTTGAAAAACATGGAATTGGCCAATTTTGACAATGACACCATCGATAACAACAAAATAATCCCACAAGATTTTATCCTTAAACCTGGCGAATATGCGGTAATTGGTAAAGACTCCGCTTTTGTAAAGCAAAATTATCCCTTTAGCGTAGCGGGAACCTTTGTTTACAGTGAAATGCCGAGTTACAATAATGATTCTGGGCAGGTATACTTAATTAGCAATTACGAAGTAATTGATTCCGTTGTGTACTACAATTCTTGGCAGTTTAAATTGTTAGATAATGTAGACGGTGTTTCATTGGAACGGATTGATCCAAATGGGCCATCATCCAGTGCGTATAACTGGCATTCTGCTGCTGAATCAGTTGGTTTCGGAACACCTGGAAGAATTAATTCCCAATATCTTCCTGCCTTAACCAACGGAGAAATAAATTTTACGAACGATGTTTTTTCACCAGACCTTGATGGTTTTGAGGACGTTCTTCAGGTTTCTTACAACATGACAAAAGAGGGTTTGTTAGGAAAAGCGACCGTGTTTGATGACCGAGGCCGAGTGATAAGAAGCTTATTCAGCAATGAATATCTAGGAACAAGTGGTTCTTTCACTTGGGATGGCATAACAGATACTAATTTCAAAGCCAGCATTGGCGTGTATGTTTTACTCTTTGAAGCTTTTTCAATTGACGGCGCTGTTTTTTATACCGCGAAAAAAGCACTTACCTTAGCGGGTAAATTATAACTATATAATGTTTTCCCCAAGCGCTAAAAACTGGATTGCAAAATACTTTACCTACGTAAATAGTGGTGAAATAGTCATTGCGGATTCAGCGCATTTCAAGGGGGGCTCCGATGAAAAAAACGATGAAATCCTTCATTTCTTTGCCAATCATACCGGATTAACTTTTGGGTCTCCCACTCGACTTATTTTTTCGGAGGAGATGAAATTTGATTTAACGCAAGAAGAGAAATTAAAGGTCCTATTATTCGAGGCCCTGATTATTGTTTACATTCAAGAAGCACAGAAACCATTCGACGAAAATGAATTTATCGCCTGTTTATGCCGTTTTTACACGCCAGACAAAGTAACTAATATCTACCCATGGTTATCGATGTTTTATTCCGACAAGCCAAAAAATGCACTGGAGCGATTATTTTCAAAACGCATCAAAATAAAAAGTAGTCTTAAGGAAACCAATTTTTGGTTAAATTACCTATCTAATAGCTTTGTTTATCTAGATGTAATCATGTTTAGCGCTTACCTCAGAGGAAAATCAAAAGGATTTGAAAATCATTCGGAAGCGTATGCACTGCAAATACTACAAGCAATTGTTTTTGCTGCCAAGGTGGATGGCCAAATTGACAAAGTAGATCTCCGATTGATCAACTATTTTATTTCCTCCGCCGGCATTTCTGAAAAAAATGAAATTATTATTACGGAATTAATCAGTAATAAAAAGAAAAAATTGAGTGATTGTCACTTTGAAAAAGACAATAATTTATTTAGTTATTATGTATTTGATTTCGCTTCATTTATGTTGGAAACTACACGTAAGGAATATATTAATGAGCATGCATTCCACGTAGAACTAGGATCATTACTGGATTTAAATGAGGCAGAGCGGGAGTCGTCAATTTCTCAGTGCAAGGCATTTATGATGCAACATTCCCCTACTATTGATTTACTGATCGGCAGTTCAGAAACAAAAATGGTGTATTCCAATCTTGCGAAACGCTACCGAAAAATATTGGGTAGAAACAAGGATAAATTTCTCGATGAAATAAGAGAAAGCAAGGAATTAATGGCGCTCGTAAAAAAATCAACGCACACAGAATTAACAAATAAAGAAAAGGAAATAGTAAAAGCTCAATTCAAGGACATACTAAAATCAATGCCTTCCATCGCCATTTTTTTAATTCCAGGAGGTTCTTTATTACTGCCATTGATCTTAAAAATAGTTCCAGACATGTTGCCATCGTCGTTTCAAGATAATGAGATTGAGAAGGAAAAAAAATGAGTTAATCCTTAAATTCAGGAAAAAGACTTAAAATTCCGTTTTCACTCGCCTGACAAATTCCTCGTTCGGTTATTAATCCTGATACTAACCTCGCTGGTGTAACATCAAAACCATAATTACTAGCTGATGTCGTTTCAGGACAAATTAACACCTGTTCAATTGCACCGGTACTCGTTTTACCAGTGATATATCGCACTTCGTTCTGGTCTCTTTCTTCGATCGGAATTTCTTTCAATCCATCTTTAATCGTCATGTCTAAAGTCGTTGACGGCAAGGCTACATAAAAAGGAATGTTATTGTCCTTTGCAGCTAAGGCCTTCAGATAGGTGCCTATTTTATTAGCCACATCGCCATTCCTTGTGGTTCGATCCGTCCCCACAATTACTAGGTCTACCATTCCATGTTGCATGAGGTGTCCTCCTGTATTATCTACAATCAGCGTGTGGTCAATGCTATGCCTTGTAAGTTCATAAGCAGTTAGATTGGAACCTTGATTACGTGGTCTTGTTTCATCTACCCAAACATGTACTTTTATACCTTTTTCTTTCGCTTGATAGATGGGAGAAGTAACGGTTCCCCATTCGATGCAACCCAACATGCCCGCATTACAGTGCGTCAAGATATTAACCGGCGCCCCGTTTTTCATTTTAGAAATCGCCTCAATTAATTCCAAGCCGTGTACACCGATCATTCTACAGGTCTCAATGTCTTCATCCACGATTAATTGCGCTTGATTCCAAGCAGTTTCAAGCGGATTATCCGCTATTGACAATGCTTTTTGCATACGATCTAAAGCCCAAAACAAATTGATGGCTGTAGGCCGTGATTGTCGTAGTTCCTCAAAAGCTTGTAGTAAGAATTCTTTTGGATGGCCACTTTCCTGCATTTCACGCACAGCAAGATATACGCCATATGCTGCAGTTGCTCCAATAAGTGGGGCGCCACGAACAGTCATGTTTTTAATGGCGGTAACCGCATCGGAATAACTAAGTAGCTTTACAACGACAAATTGATGAGGAAGCAGACGTTGATCAATTACTTCCACATAATTATCTGCGGTGGTCCAAATGGTACGAAAGTCTGTAGGCATGGCCGGCTAATTATAGCCCGAAAGCTGCTTTAACTTTATCCACAAAATCTAATTTCTCCCAAGTAAATAATTCAACTTCTCGCGTTTCAATTTTGCCATCGTATGCCCTGAAAGATTTCGTAACTATTTCATTTTTACGCCCCATGTGACCATAGGCAGCCGTTTCAAGATAAATTGGATTTCGTAATTTCAATCGTTGTTCTATAAAGTATGGACGCATGTCAAATATAGTTTCTACTATTTTTCCAATTTCTCCGTCCGTCATATTTACCTTAGAAGTACTATAGGTGTTAACGTAGATCGATGTTGGTTTAGCAACCCCAATCGCATAAGATACTTGCACCAACACTTCATCACACAATCCTGCTGCCACCAAGTTTTTAGCGATGTGTCTTGTTGCATAGGCACCGGAACGATCGACTTTAGAAGGATCTTTTCCAGAAAATGCGCCACCACCATGACCACCTTTACCACCGTAAGTATCCACAATAATTTTTCTACCTGTTAATCCAGTATCACCATGCGGTCCACCGATCACAAATTTTCCAGTAGGGTTAATGTGGTACGTTATATCATTGTTAAATAAATGCACGTATTGTGGGTATTTCGCTTTAACTCGAGGAATTAAGATGCCAATTAAATCAGCTTTAATCTTTGCCAACATTACCTCATCGTTTTGATCAAAATCATCGTGTTGCGTAGAGATTACAATGGCATCAATTCTAACCGGCTTATTATCATCTGAATACTCTAAGGTAACCTGCGATTTGGCATCCGGTCGTAGGTACTTAATTTCATTGTTTTCTCGACGTAAATTCGCTAACTCAATTAACAAAGCATGGGAAAGGTCAAGCGCAAGCGGCATAAAATTAACCGTTTCGTTCGTCGCATAACCAAACATCATTCCTTGGTCGCCCGCTCCTTGATCTTCAGGATTTGTACGTTCCACCCCTTGATTAATATCAGAAGACTGCTCATGAATTGCAGAAAGCACACCACAAGAGTCTGCTTCAAACTTATATTCGCTCTTCGTATACCCTATTCGTTTGATTACTTCTCTTGCAATTTGTTGCACATCTAAATACGTATTCGACTTCACTTCTCCAGCCAAAATAACTTGGCCAGTTGTAACAAGTGTTTCGCAAGCGACCTTTGAATTAGGGTCGAAAGCCATAAAGTTATCAATGATTGCGTCAGAAATTTGATCAGCAATTTTATCTGGATGTCCTTCAGAGACAGATTCGGATGTAAATAAGTAGGCCATTAATTTTTATGTTTAGGTATGCAAAAATAAGAAAACTGAAAAGATTGTTTACTATTATTAAGCAACTTGTCGATTTTTTTAATAAAACGTCTGGTTTTCCCTCACCATTTTCCTCAGTAAAGGATTAGGACGATAACGATCTTCGCCATAGATCAACTGTAAATCTTCTAAGCGCAAAAGGACTTCTTCCAAACCAATTTCATCTGCCCAGGCTAATAGTCCTTTGGGATAATTTACGCCCTTAATCATGGCTAAATCAACATCTTTAACGGAGGCTATTTGCAAAAACACGGCATCAATTGCCTCATTAATTAGCATGCAAAGTATCCTATCCAAAATTTCACGTCCTAGTTTTTCATCCATTACTGGCGTTGGTGCAGTGCTATCCAACGAATAATCATAAAATCCACGTCCTGTTTTCCGTCCATAAAAACCTGCTTCTTTATACCGTTTTTGAGTAAACGAAGGCTTAAATCTAGGGTCGAAATAAAAGGCATTGAAAACGGATTCCGTTACCGAATAGTTGACATCATTACCTATGTAGTCCATCAATGTAAATGGTCCCATTTTAAATCCACCGAGCTGCACCATTGCCCAATCAATTGTAGCAAAATCCGCTATCCCTTCTTCATATATTCGCAAGGCTTCACCATAAAAAGGACGAGCTACCCGGTTCACAATAAATCCAGGGGTATCCTTACAAACCACCACCGTTTTATGCCAACTTCGAATTAATTCTATGGAAGAATTTAGTGTCTCCGTGCTTGTTTGAATAGCCGGAACAATTTCAACTAAGGGCATGATTGGCGCTGGATTGAAAAAGTGAATACCAATGATTCTTTCAGAATTAGTCAGTGCCGAACCGATAGATGCAATAGATAAGGAGGACGTATTGCTCGCCAAGACACAATGATTAGAAACCGTTTTCTCCAAGACTTGAAAAACGGATTTTTTTATTTCCAAGTCTTCAATAATGGCTTCAATCACGAAGTCACAATCTACAAAAGCTACTATTTCACTTGCATAATTTATCCTATTTTCAATAGCTAATTTCTCGGATGCATCTATTTTTCCTTTATCGACAAGTTTAGAAAGCGTGACGCCTAAAGTAGCTTTCGCTTTATCAAGTTGATTGGTATTCAAATCAGCCAATATCACTTGGTGACCGCATTGAGCTGCTACCTGTGCAATTCCAATCCCCATGGTGCCTGCCCCCAATACTCCTATCGTTTTTTCCATCTTATTTCCCTTTGAATAGTGGCATTCGTTTTTGTAAAAAAGCATCCACACCTTCCGTGAAATCTTCGGTCAGGCCAGCCTCTACTTGAATAATGACTTCCATATCAAGTTGATCCTCCAACGAATTAAACAAGCCTAAATTCACCGCTCTCTTACTTAAACCCAATCCTTTCGTTGGCATCAAGGCTAGTTTTTCAGTAAAGGTCTTTATTTCCTCTTCAAAAGAATCGTCTTCCACCACTTTATAAATCATATTTAATTTTTCCGCTTCCGTTGCAGACACTTTATCGCCTGTCATCATTAAAGCCAATGCTTTTTGCATCCCAATTAAACGAGGGAGAAAAAATGTACCGCCTGAGTCTGGAATCAATCCAATTTTTGAAAATGCTTGAATAAACGAAGCGGATTCTTTTGATATTGTTATATCGCAAGCCAAAGCAATATTTGCACCTGCTCCAGCTGCAACACCGTTAACGGCAGCAATAACTGGTTTTTCAATAGTTCGTATTTTCAAGATGATTGGATTGTAATGATCCCTAACTATCCTTTCAAGACCTGGACCTTGAGGGTCAGTTGCCTCAGCTAAATCTTGTCCTGCGCAAAAAGCTTTTCCCAAACCTGTAATAACAATTACACGAACAGCTGGGTCAGCGGCGCAATCGTCAAGATGAGCTTGAAGTTGAAGCGCCATAGATTTGTTGAAAGAATTGTACACTTCTGGTCTATTTAAAGCCAGTGTACAAACTCCCATAATATCAGTACGTATTATTTCCATATCAAATAGTATTAGTACAAAACTACTTTATTTTTTTAGGGAAGAATAAATTTCAATGTGATACTTTATTCGTTCTTCAATGGTTTTCCTTAAATGCGCTGGCTCAATAACTTCCACCTCTCCGCCATAACTTAGCAATAGACGAATAAACTCCTCAGAAATGAGAATTTTTAATTCGAACATTCCGTGTGTTTGGGTCTGATTGACTAATCGCTGAGAAGGATGGAAAGGTTGAGAATCAATGTATCGTTGAGCAATTTTATTTGCTTTGAAAATTATTTTTTCTGCCGACCCTTTAAATGCCGTTATACCAATTGCGTCTTGAAAATAGACCAATGGATCAAATTCCAAGGGCAAGGAGAAGGATTCTTCGAGGACCTCTAAATCAGACATTCTATCCAAGCCGTAGGTGATAATATCTTTTTTTTCTAAATCAAAAAGTAGAATATACCACCTATTTCTATACTCTTTCAAATAGAGTGGCATTCCTTTTCGTTGCTTAGCCAGACCAGAAATGAAACTTTGATAACTAAACAAGACCAATTCTTTTTCCCGTATCGCTTTCAATAGTTGAGGTAAAAATTCATTTCCTCCAACAGAGACACTGGACTCAAATCCAATGTATTGATTCATGTCATTGTTCGGGTCTGAACCAACAGCAACACGATCCACAATTTTATCAATGGCATTTCCGAATTCTTGAAAAAATGGCACTTCCCTAAATTGCTGTAAGGTCTTGATTGCAAAACGAATTGAACTTAGTTCATCTTCAGAGAGGGGAATGTCATTGATACTAAAATCAGGTTCTAAATAATAATAACCGCCATGTCTTTTGCTGTATTTAATTGGAGCATCGTGATCCATTTTCATGGCGAACATATCTTTTTCAATCGTGGAATCACAGATATTATCCCCGTAATTAGCTCCATAAAGCGCCTCTTCGCACGCCTCTCTCAAATCTCCTTTTGAAGGAAAAGGCTTGTACTGATTCCGAAGCATTCTATCAATGATACGGAAGCGAATTAAAGCATTTTTTATATGCGGCATAAATTAATTGCTTACTTTTTTTTGTACCCGAACAACTCAAAGTATTTGATTGCCTGAGCCACTTCATAGGGAACATCTTCTTCCCAGTTTAGCGATCCCATTTTAATTTTACTGAGCACATCGTCCGACATAATATGAAGAAGCGACTTATCGTATTCCGTAAGCGCTTTGATCCTTCCATTTTCTTTCATGAATTGGAGTAAACTTTGAAGTTGCGGTGGAATTACTATGTTGGATAAATCATACAAGGATCCATCCTCCACATTAACTGCTGGATATACATACATTTTTACAGAAGGAACAAAACCACGACCAAATGCTTCTAAAAGTCCACCGGGTAGATTGTCATAATATCGTTCGTCAAAGATGGTATTTAAATTATAGATACCAACCACAATCGCCATCTGATTTCCTTTAGTGATTCCGGAAAGATATTCTAACATTTTATAGTGTTTCAAATAGTTAGAGATCATCACCGTATATCCCAAAGAACTTAGCAATTCAGCCCGATCCATAAAATCCTTAATGGAAATCTTACCATCCGCTGTTAAATCTTTCAGCGTCAATTCAAAAATAACCTCCAAGCTTCCTTCATCCACGTTGTTTTCTAGGAGAAAGGCCTTCTTTCCTTTCTCAATCATATCAATATGGACCTTAGTAACAGGCCGAAACCTTCCCCTCATCAACAACACATTTTTTTTATAGAGAGCCGTTGCGGGCTGCAAGACATTTTTTGCCAGGTCAAACATGGTTGCGTCTGTAATTCCACGTTGAACTAAATTTAAGGCGACAAGTCTATTGTCGACATTTTCGAATGCTGGACCAGAGAAACGAAGCATATCAATTTCCATTTTGTCCCTTGGCAACCGAGCGACAAGAACATCGATAAAATGATCAAGATTTTCTGTTTCAAAAAAAGCCGCATAAATAAGATTTACCCCTAAAATTCCCAATGATTCTTGCTGTGATTTATGCCCGGAATCGTGAAGTTTTACATGGAGCACAATATCGTTTGGCTTTCCACCTATTGTTGTCTGGTAACGAATTCCTACCCAACCATGCCCTTGATTCGTTTTGTGATAATTCAATGATTCAACCGTATTACAAAAAGCAAAAAAACGGGCATCCTTATTTTTTTCAGGAAGGACAGACGTTAATTGATTGTATTCAGCGGATAACATGGTTGTTAAACGCTCTTCGCACACATATCTGCCCGTTGGCCCATACATCGAATCTGATACTTTCATATCATAGGCAGAACGTGTAAAAGCGATTGTTCCTGAGCTACCTCCTGCTTTAAAAAAATTTGCAGCTACCTCTTGCCCTGCACCGATTTCGGCGAAACAACCATAAATATCTTGTTTCAGATTTATTTTTAATGCTTTTTCTTCCGTTGTTAATCGATCTATACTCATTTAAAATACTAATTAGGATCTTGAAATTTGGGATTATTTACAAAGTTCAAATCAGTTAATGTTAATAGAAACTTTTTCAACAACATCTTCTCTTGGGCATCTAATTGAACGCCACCTTGACTGGCATATTCGATTAGCGGATCAATGGTTGGACTAGCATGAATGCCGGTAGAATAAAAATCTATTACCTCATCCAACGTTGCGAATCTGCCATCATGCATATACGGAGCCGTCAATGCTATATTTCTTAGGGTTGGGACTTTAAATTTTCCGTTATCATTCGCATTTCCTGTTACCGCACCACGACCCAAATCCGTTAGCGTGGCATCGAGTCCATTGTTACTAAATTTCTTAACACGCATCAATGGTCCATTATGACAATGGAAACAATCCGCCCCGTTCAAACTTTTAAACAAATCGTAACCTGCCCATTCATCTACTTCAATAGTCGTGAAGATTTGTTGTTCTGCAGTATTCAGCGTCAAACCATTCTCGTATTTATACATGACATCATATTTGGATTCACCAGAAACCATGGTCCTTAAAAATTGAGCAATTGCCTTGGTTACCTGGGTAGAATCGATAATTGGTGATCCAAAAGCTTTAAAAAATCTATTTCTGTAGAGCATATCCCCATTTAACTTTGCGGCTGCAGCCTTCCAGCTTTGGTGCATTTCAATAGGATTTGGAACCGGCCCAAGTATTTGTTTTTCCAAGGTAGAAGCCCTGCCATCCCAGAAGAAAAAATCATCCCATCCTAAATTAATAAGTGCCATCGATTGACGATTTCCTAGTAATCCGTCAATACCAACTGAGAATTGATTGTTATCCGAGAAGGAGTTTTGCGGAGAATGGCAAGTCGCACAACTCATCGTGTTATCTGCACTCAATCTTTTTTCATAGAACAGGTACCTTCCTAATTCTATTCCTTCAACCGTCATTGGATTGTCAGAAGGAATGATCATTTGAGGAAAGTGTGATGGAATCGATGCAGCAGTTGGCGTTGGTATATAACTTGCCTTCTCTTTATTACAAGAAAACAAGATAATTAGCGAACTAAAACAAAGCCACTTTTTCATTAATAGGGTGTAATAGCAGATTTGAAATTTTTTCCAAATTTTAAGGTGAGTGCTGTCTGTAGACTAGAAGAATGCGCTAAGAATTCAGTCCGTAAATCGATCGGATCTATTGCATTACAAATCACATCAAATAAGTCTAATTGAAGTGCAAAAGTATGCGTATTCGAAGCTGTTTTCACCCAATTTATCGCCGTGAAAGATTTTGTTTGAAGGTAGTTATCCGTACCAACATGAAAGCTAAAGTTATGATCATAGTTTTCAATGCCATCCTGTAAAGTATCCGCTTTACCCTCTACACTAATGAAAATATACCCTGGATTCCAGCCCCAATGCATGGTGCCAGCGTTAGCGATATTTAATGGATTGTCAATTGGAAAAGTGGATGGGTCGTTATGGTTGATAAGACTATCCACCCCTAAAATAAATTGTAAATCGGAAAATAAATTGACATCTTGCTCCACTTTCAAAAAATCATTACCAGAAAAAGCAAAATCAAAAAAGCCTACTTGCGCTAAACTATTTTGGCCATTTTTAAAGGTGGTACCAAAGAATTTTAAATCTGTAAATTTAATTTTATATCCCTCTGTTGTCACATACACAGAATCAAGAAAAAGATGCGATGAATTGTATGTGGGCTGAACCGTTATCTCCAAGTAAGATTTAGGCGTTTCAATTGGTGTAGGCTTGTCTTTATTGCAAGAAAAAAGGCCGACCAAAGAAATGAGGAAGTATAATAAATAGCTTGATTTCATTCAGTAAATATACTTGAAAGCATTGAGAATTTTGTACCTTTATAGTAAAAAAAGTTCCATTGATGGGTAACAACATAAGAGAAGAAAAGCCATTATTGGTAATGAGTGCTTCTGCAGGTAGCGGAAAAACCCATAAATTAGTCTTAGAATATTTATCGATATTACTGAAGGACACGAATAGTGTTGGAAAATACAAGTCAATTGTTGCCATGACCTTTACCAATAAAGCGGCATTGGAAATGAAAACAAGGATAATTGACACCTTAGATGGCCTTGCCAATCATCTTACCAACCAAAAGATTCTATCCATGCAAAAAGACTTGCTGAAAATTCTTCCTATTTCACCGGAAGAATTATCTAATAGAGCAAAGCAAGCATTGCATGAAATTCTGCATGGTTATGAAGAATTTCATGTCTCCACGATTGATAAATTCAACTTAAAACTCATACGGTCTTTTAGTCGTGATTTAGAAATTCAAGGGGACTTTGAGGTGGTGTTAAATGAAAATCAGATCCTGACTGATGTGGTAGATGCCATGTTAAACAAGCTGGGCATTGAGGGGCACGACAAACTAACGGCATTGGTAAAGCGCTACGCAAAATACAATTTTGAAGATGGTCAAAAATGGAATTTTAGAGACCAACTCATTTCCTTTGCGAGTGTTTTAAGTAATGAAAAATACCACCATCACGTGAGCAAACTTGTCGAAATGAAATTAGATGAGGAGGCTTTTAAGAATTTACAAGAAGAGATAAAGCAGATCGAAGGTCCATTTTTACAAACAGCCAAAATACTATCTGAAAGCTATGCTGAATTAGGAATTGATTTTAACAAAATACCGCAGAAATCAACTTTTCACAATCAAGTACTTGCACTTGGAAACTTTGTCAGCTTTCCTTCTAGCAAGGGCGTTTTATTTAGCAAAAAAGTCGACGAGATATTAAAGGATGAAATAAAATGCAATTTTATTCCAAATGATCTGCGTTTAGATTTGCTGAAAATCGATGAAGAATTTCAAGCCAATGTGCCACGTTTTCTATTGTTAGAAGCCTTTAAAAGCAACTTTTTCAATATGGCATTGCTTCAGTTTATAGCCAGTGAAATGGAGACCATCAAAAAAGAGGAGCAAATCATTCGAATATCGGAATTCAACAAAATGATTAGTGTTCTGGTAAGGGATGAAGAGGCGCCTTACATTTATGAGCGATTAGGGAACCGCTTAAATTATTTTCTTCTGGATGAATTTCAGGATACCTCAAGGCTACAATGGCTGAATCTTATCCCATTAATTCACGAATCGTTATCCAAAAACAACCAAAACCTGATAGTTGGTGATCCAAAACAATCAATTTATCGATTTAACAATGGTTTAGCGGATCAATTTCCATTTTGTCCCTTGGCAACCGAGCGACAAGAACATCGATAAAATGATCAAGATTTTCTGTTTCAAAAAAAGCCGCATAAATAAGATTTACCCCTAAAATTCCCAATGATTCTTGCTGT
>Ga0214919_10003184_pt1 | contig 25079 bp, 21 predicted proteins | sample LL1503_MetaG_FD_177994 | JGI IMG/M metagenome (GOLD analysis project Ga0214919, IMG submission 177994) | Freshwater microbial communities from Lake Lanier, Atlanta, Georgia, United States - LL-1503 | ecosystem: Environmental > Aquatic > Freshwater > Lake | place: USA: Georgia | collected... | reverse complement strand
ACGGTTAAAGTCCGGATGAGAGGAAACCAACAAAGGGTAGGTATGTGCCTACCTTCTTTGTGCATTTCTTTTGTGCACCCACCCCGGTTACTCGTTTCTAGAGTTGGGGGTTTTTTTATGGAGCACACAGTTGCAATGCAACGTGCCATTGCCTTGGGCGAAAAAGGCTTAGGAAAAACAGCGCCCAACCCAATTGTTGGCGCAGTCATTATTGATTCAGCTGGTGTGGTTGTTAGCGAAGGTTTCCATGATCGAAATAAAAATAGCGATCATGCTGAAGTTGTTGCGATTAAATCAGCAGGGGAAAAGGCCAAGGGTTCAACAATTGTTATTACTTTAGAGCCGTGCAATCACACAGGTGTAACTGGCCCATGTGTGCAAGCAATAATCGAAGCAGGTATCACCACTGTTGTCTTTGCTGTCTCTGACCCTAATGAGAAAGCTGCCGGGGGAGCAGAGGCACTACGCGCAGCTGGCATCACCGTTGTTGCAGGAGTTCTAAAAGATGAGGCTGCATATTCAAACCGTGCTTGGTTGATGAAGATCAAAAAGAACCGACCATATTTCACATGGAAAGTCGCAACAACTCTAGATGCAAAAATTGCTGCAACAGATGGAACATCGAAGTGGATTACTAATGAGGTATCCCGCGCTGATGTGCAACAACTACGCCGGCAGGCAGATGCAATCTTGGTCGGTACTAACACAGTTATTACGGATAACCCACATTTGATCCCTCGGGGAGATTTTGTTGGATATACAAGCAATCCAATCCGCGTCATCTGTGGGGAACAAGAACTTCCCACAGATGCTTTGGTATTTGATGATGCCGCACAAACCGTTGTTCTTAAGTCCAAAGACTTAGATGTCTTGGTAGAAAAATTGAATGAACTAGGCATTAATCACGTATTTGTAGAAGCAGGCCCAACCCTGGCAAGTGCAATGGTTGATCACTGCTTAATGGATGAGCTAGTTATGTATCAAGCGCCCTCTTTATTGGGCTCAGGCAAGCCATTTTTCACCTTTGATTACCCATCAACAATCAGCAATCAAATGCGCCTTGATCACATCAGCACCCATGTTCTAGCCGGCGATGTTAAATCGGTTTATGGCATTAGGAATGGGGAGTGATGTTTACTGGATTAGTAGCTGAACTCGGTCATGTAAGCGCTATTGAAAAAAGCGCTAGCTACGCAATTTTCACCATGAATGCACCAGGTTTGATTGCTGAAATCAAAGTTGGCGACTCTGTTGCCATTAACGGTGTGTGTTTAACAGCTACTTCCATTTCTGGCACAGAGTTCACTGCAGATGTCATGGTTCAAACTCTGTCGTTAACTTCGCTCTCACAGTTAGATGTAGGCAGCGCTGTTAATCTGGAATTAGCGGCGCAGTTAAATACGCGGATGGGCGGGCATATGGTGCAAGGCCATGTTGATGGTGTGGCCACGGTAGTTGGATTAACTCCCGGCGATAAGTGGGCGCAGTTCGATATCAATGTTCCAAGCCACCTTTGTAAATACATCGTTAACCAAGGATCAATCTGTCTAGATGGCGTTTCATTGACTGTGGGAAGTATTGATGATGCATCCAATGTGGTCACCGTCTGGTTGATTCCAGAGACTTTAGAGCGCACCAATCTTTCAAGCAAAAAACCAGGGGATTTGGTCAATATCGAAGTTGATGTTCTTGCAAAGTATGTTGAACGATTATTAGCTAAGGGGGATAAGTAATGAGCCAATTACAAGTAGCCCTTGATGCATTCAAAAACGGCGGTTTAATCATTGTTACTGATGATGCAGATCGTGAAAATGAAGGTGACCTACTTATGCTGGCTGAAAAAGCCACGGCAGAAAAGGTAGCTTTTATGGTGCGCCATACAACAGGAATTTTGTGTGTTGCTCTGACGCAAGATCGTGCGCGCCAATTGCGATTGCCGTTAATGGTTGAAGAAAATCAGGATTCAAAGAAGACGGCTTTTACTGTCAGCGTTGATTACAAAGTGGGAATCACAACTGGTGTTAGTGCTACAGAGCGTGCCAACACTATTCGTGCGCTAGCTAGTTCCAACGCTGTGCACTCAGATTTCATCCGCCCGGGACATATTTTTCCACTCATTGCCGATAAAGGTGGCTTACAAGCACGCAGAGGTCATACTGAAGCAGGTGTTGCATTAGCGCAATTAGTTGGCGCACAACCCATGTGTTTGTTGTCTGAAATCGTAAATGAGGATGGATCAATGGCGCGCGGCCAATCCTTACAAGATTTTGCTGCCACGCACTTGATTCCCATGATTTCTGTTGAAGAGCTTGTGAGCATTGCACCTGTAATCCCTGAAGTAAGGTCGGAGTTCGAGTTTGCCTGGGCTGATCTGCCATTGCGCAACGCACAGTGGAAGATTGCAGTTTTTCTAGGCCTGCGACAAAGAGAACATGCAGTCCTTGCATTTGGTTCTGCCACGACAACACCTTTAGTCCGTATTCACAGCGAGTGCTTTACCGGAGATGTCGTTCACTCACAACGGTGTGATTGCGGCGAGCAACTAGAACAATCAATTACTTTGATAGAAAAGCATGGCTATGGATTTATTGTCTATCTTCGAGACCATGAAGGTCGCGGAATTGGACTGGCCGAAAAGATCAGCGCATACCAATTACAGGATCAGGGTATGGACACGGTTGAAGCAAATCTGCATTTGGGTCATGAGATTGACGCTCGCGATTGGACGGATGCAATTGCAATAATCCATGCTCTCGGTCTTACTAATATTTCTCTTCTTACAAACAACCCTAAAAAGATTGTGGCACTTCAGAGCGCAGGGATATCGGTAACTACGGTTTCATTGACAGTTGCAAGTAATGAGTTCAATGAAAAATATTTAGCAACTAAGGAAGCAAAGCTTGGCCACACACGAGGAGGCAAATAAATGGCAGGACATGCACCAACTATCGGTATTAAAGCCTTACCTGGAGCCAAAGTGGCCATCATCTCTTCGTCGTGGCATTTAGATATTTGCAATGACTTAATTGCTGGTGCGAAGCGAGCGCTAGAGCAAGCAGAAGTTGCAACCATTGAAGTGCAATTTGTCCCGGGCTCTTTTGAAATTCCATTGGCAGCCCAATATGCATTTGAAGCTGGCTTTGATGCAGTAGTCGCGCTGGGTTTGGTGTTACAGGGTGAAACTCCACATTTTGATTATGTTTGCCAAGGTGTGACCCAAGGTGTCATTGATGTCTCACTTAAATTTTCAAAGCCAATTGGTTACGGTGTTTTGATGTGTAACGACCTTGATCAAGCAATCGATCGATGTGGCCGGGCAACGAGTAAAGAAGATAAAGGTTTTGATAGCGCAGTTGCTGTCATTGAACTGCTTCATCTACGCAACAAGTAATGATCGCTTACTAAGCCCCATGAAGTAGCCATCTATAAGAGTTTTGGGGGCTATGTCAGGCGATGTGGCAGAGCCAAGAGTGACAAAGAGTGGGGTGAAATGTTCAACAGTCGGATGGGCATAAGGCATACCTGGAGCTAACTCTTTAAAGTTTGTAAGTGCATCAACATCACCGGCAGCTAAAGCTTGCGCAGCCCATGCATCAAATTCGCTAGACCATGTTGGTGCGATTGCATCGCTATGCCAATCGCGCAAGTAGCGCAGTCCATGAGTCATAAAACCAGAGCCAATAACAAGAACACCCTCATTGCGCAGTGTTTGCAAACGATTTCCTAACTCCATTAACTTTGCTGGGTCACTTGTTGGCATAGACATCTGCACTACTGGAATATCGGCATCGGGATACATAACTCGAAGTGGTACCCATGCCCCATGATCAAGTCCACGATTAGATTGATAAACAGGTTCTGTATCGGGCATCATTGAAATGACAAGATCACTAATCTCAGTAGCATCAGGAGATTTGTAAGTCATCTCATAAAATTTTCTATCAAAGCCGCCGAAGTCATAAACAAGGGGAGTATTTGCCGCAGAATTGCTTAATGTGATTGGTTCAGATTCCCAGTGGGCGCTAACAATTACTATCGCTTTTGGCCTTTCAATCTTTCCAGCAATCTCGCGCAACTGCGAAGTCCACAAAGGATCATCGAGCAACATCGGGGCACCATGGCCGATATAAAGCGCGGGCATCTTTGACATATCCAGAGCATATAGCAAAGTAGTTGAAAGTTCAACTACATAGGGTGATTGCCATAATTGCAACGCTAGTTGCATGGAATATGTGCCTGGTTAGACTCATCCTGTGAGCACATCTGCTGGAGCTAGATTTAAAAAGGCGTTAAGCGATGAAAAACCTCTGCAAATTATCGGAACAATTAACGCCAATCATGCACTCCTTGCAAAGCGCGCCGGCTACCGCGCCATCTACTTATCTGGCGGGGGAGTCGCAGCAGGCTCCATGGGTATCCCAGATCTTGGAATCACAACTCTTGAAGATGTTTTAACCGATGTTCGCCGTATTACCAATATCTGCGATACACCGCTGCTAGTTGATGCCGATACTGGCTTCGGGGCTTCGGCTTTTAATATCGCTCGCACCGTTAAGGATTTAATTAAAGCCGGAGCTGCGGCGATGCATATTGAAGATCAAGTTGGCGCAAAGCGCTGCGGACATCGTCCTAACAAGGAAGTTGTAGCAATGGGCGAAATGGTTGATCGCATTAAGGCAGCAGTTGATGCCCGTACAGATGATGATTTTTCAATTATGGCTCGCACCGATGCAATCGCAATCGAAGGTATCGACGCAGCGATTGAGCGCGTGCATGCTTACATCGAAGCTGGTGCAGATTTAGTATTCCCTGAAGCAATTCGAACTCTTGAGGATTACAAGAAATTTAGTGCCGCCGTTTCAAAACCAATTCTTGCCAACATTACAGAGTTTGGATTAACTCCTTTGTTTACTCGTGATGAACTTGGCGCTAATGGTGTCTCAATGATTCTCTATCCATTATCAGCATTTAGAGCCATGAATAAGGCCGCTGAAAATGTATATGAAGCAATTCGCAAAGAAGGCACGCAAAGCGGTGTTATTGCCACAATGCAGACTCGTGAAGAGCTCTACGACCGAATTAATTACTATGAATACGAAAAGGCGCTCGATAAGACTTTAGGGAAAGAATAAATGGCTGACTTTAAACCTAAGAAATCCGTAGCTTTATCAGGTGTAGCCGCTGGAAATACAGCGCTGTGCAGCGTCGGCAAGAGCGGAAACGATCTTCACTATCGTGGCTATGACATCGCAGATCTTGCGGCACATTGCGAATTCGAAGAAGTTGCGCATCTTTTAATTCATGGCTCACTGCCAACTAAGGCGCAATTGGCGGCTTACAAAGCAAAGTTAAAGACACTTCGTGGACTACCAGATGCGCTTAAATTAGTTCTAGAACAGCTGCCTGCAACTGCACATCCAATGGATGTTATGCGCACAGGTGTTTCAACTCTGGGCTGCTTGACTCCAGAAGCAGCCGCACATGGCGAATCAGATGCTAAAGAGATCGCCGATAAATTAATTGCGTCCTTCGGATCCATGTTGGTTTATTGGTATCACTTTGCCAACAGCGGTAAGCGCATCGAAGTTGAAACCGATGATGATTCAATTGGTGGACATTTCTTGCATATGTTGCATGAAAGTGCACCTAGCGATCTCTGGGTTAAATCGATGCATGCATCGCTGATTTTGTATGCAGAGCATGAATTTAACGCCTCAACTTTTACCGGTCGTGTAATTGCCGGAACTGGTTCAGATATGTATTCAGCTATCGCTGGTGCTATTGGCGCACTTCGCGGACCTAAGCACGGCGGAGCAAATGAAGTCGCCCTTGAAATCCAAGAACGATATTCAAACCCTGATCAAGCAGAAACCGATATCCGTGCACGAGTTGCTGCCAAGGAAGTTGTTATTGGTTTTGGTCACCCGGTCTATACCGTCTCTGATCCACGTAATGAAATCATTAAGGCGATTTCACTTGATCTATCAAAGGATCAAGGAAGCATGGCGTTGTATGAAATCGCTGAGCGAATTGAATCAGTGATGTGGGAAATCAAAAATATGTTCCCTAATCTCGATTGGTTTTCAGCCGTTGCATACAAGCAGATGGGCATTCCAACTGCTTTCTTCACACCTATTTTTGTAATTGCTCGCACAACTGGCTGGTCTGCCCACGTCATCGAACAGCGCATCGACAACAAGATTATTCGTCCAAGTGCTAACTACACAGGTCCTGAAGATTTACCGTTCCTACCAATAGAAAAGCGATAAATAATGTCGAGCCATGTAGCAAAATCTAATCAGCCATATGACCAAGAGATCATCGACATCGTTGATTATGTTTGCAACTATGAAATAAGCTCACCAGTTGCTTATGAAACTGCGTGGAACTGTTTTATGGATACTTTGGGTTGTGGTCTTGAAGCCCTTGAATACGAAGCCTGCACCAAGCTCCTTGGCCCAGTTGTTGAGGGTTTAAGCGTTGCAAACGGTGTAAAAGTGCCCGGTACTAAGCATGTTTTAGATCCAGTACAAGGTGCTTTCAATATCGGCACGATGATTCGCTGGTTAGATTTTAATGACACATGGTTAGCCGCTGAATGGGGACACCCATCAGATAACTTAGGCGCAATCCTGGCAACGGCCGATTGGTTAACGCGCACGAGTGATAAGAATTTCACAGTCAAAGATGTTTTAACAGCCATGATTAAGGCTCATGAAATTCAAGGTTGTATCGCACTTGAAAACTCATTTAACAAAGTCGGCCTCGATCACGTTGTATTGGTAAAAGTTGCATCAACTGCAGTTGTTGCCCAGATGATGGGTCTTACTCGCGATCAGATCTTGGCCGCAGTTTCCCTTGCATGGGTTGATGGTCAATCACTACGTACGTACCGACATTTTCCAAATGCTGGTTCACGTAAATCTTGGGCTGCCGGAGATGCAACATCACGTGCAGTTCGCTTAGCGTTAATCGCCAAGACTGGTGAAATGGGTTACCCATCAGCTCTAAGCGCTAAAACATGGGGCTTTTACGATGTCTCATTTAAAGGTAACGCCTTCAAATTCCAGCGCCCATACGGTTCTTACGTTATGGAAAATGTTTTATTTAAAATCTCATTTCCCGCTGAATTCCACTCACAAACAGCGGTTGAAGCAGCTATGACTTTGTACCACCAGATGGTCGCTGCCGGTAAAACTGCGGCCGAAATCAAGAAGGTAACTATTCGCACACACGAGGCCTGTATTCGAATCATTGATAAGAAGGGTCCGCTTAATAATCCGGCAGATCGTGATCACTGCATTCAATACATGGTTGCTGTTCCGCTTATCTTTGGGCGTTTAACTGCACGTGATTACGAAGAAGATATCGCCGCAGATTCACGTATCGATGCTTTGCGCGAAAAGATTGTCTGCGTCGAAGACACTACCTTTACGGCCGATTACCACGACCCAAGCAAGCGATCTATCGCTAATGCGCTGACTATTGAATGCACCGATGGCACCGTATTTGGTGAGGAAGTTGTCGAATATCCAATCGGCCACGCTCGCCGTCGCACCGATGGAATTCCGCTACTTATTGAAAAGTTCAAAATTAACTTGGCCCGCATCTATGACAAGCCAACCCAAGAGAAAATCCTTGAGTTATCCCTTGATTATGAGAAGTTAGCAAACACGCCTGTAAATGTATTTACAGATATGTTGGCTAAGTCCTAATTTATTTAGATATTAATATTGGACATCACATGCTTAATGCGTGTGTAGTCCTCAAAACCATATCCTGATAAATCTTTTCCATATCCAGAGTGCTTAAATCCACCATGTGGCATCTCAGCAACAAATGGCATGTGGGCATTGATCCAACAAACGCCAAAATCAAAACCCTTTGTCATACGCATTGCTGTTCCATGGTCCGTAGTCCAGACACTGGCCGAGAGGGCAAACCGAACATCATTTGCCATCGTTAAAGCTTGCTCTTCAGTTGAAAACTTTTGAACCGTAATGACTGGACCAAAAATTTCTTCTTGAATCAACTCATCGTTTTGCTTTAGATCTGAAATCACGGTTGGCTCATAAAAATAGCCATCTCGTGCAATTACTTTTCCACCAGTTTGGATTGTTGCATGTGATGGGGTGCGCTCCACGAACTCTTTGACTCGATCGAACTGTGCCTGACTATTAAGGGGTCCCATAAAGACATCTTCTTCTGGCGCACCAACGGTTATTACGTTCTTGGCTTGGTGGGTCAATAGCGCCACAAACTTGTCATAGACGCCTTCTTGGACAAGGACTCGTGTGCCGGCGGTGCAATCTTGGCCTGCATTAAATAGACCTGCCATTGCAATACCTTCAGCTGCTTTTTCAAGATCTGCATCATCAAAAACTACAACCGGCGCCTTACCGCCAAGTTCTAGGTGAACTCGCTTAACATCTTTAGCTGCAGATGTTGCAACTTCCATACCTGCACGAACAGAACCAGTAATTGAAACCATCTGAGGTACAGGATGCTCGATCATTGCTTGACCTGCATGACGATCTCCGCAGACAACATTGAAAACACCAGCTGGTAAGAACTCAGACATCAGTTCTGCCATCCATACAGTCGATGCTGGGGTAGTGGTGCTGGGCTTTAAAACAACGGTATTTCCAGCTGCAATAGCAGGTGCCCATTTCCAAACAGCCATCATCAATGGATAGTTCCAGGGGGTTATTTGTGCGCAGACGCCTATAGGTTCGCGGCGAATGAAAGAGGTCATGCCAGACATGTATTCGCCAGCGGATTTTCCTTCAAGATTTCTAGCTGCGCCGGCAAAGAAGCGAATGTGATCGATAGTTGGTGGAAGCTCTTCAGAGCGAGTTATTGCAATTGGTTTTCCAGTGTTTTCACATTCAATCGCAACAATCTCATCAATGCGCGCTTCCATCGCATCGGCGATCTTTAGAAGTGCACGTTGGCGTTGTGAAGGTGTTGAATCTCTCCATCCAGGAAAAGCCTTAGCTGCCGCAGCCATTGCCGCTTCAACATCGGCCGTTGAGGAATCTGGAGCGCTGGCATAAACCTTGCCAGTAGCGGGGTTATAGATATCAACTGTCTTGCCGCTTGTTGCCGGTGATTTCTTACCATCAATAAAGTTTGTAAATGTTTTCATGGTGTGAGCTTCCTATTCTTCGTTACTTGAGACTTGGAGTGTGCTCGAGAAGACGGCTGGTGTAGTCGGCTTTAGGAGAGTTAAAGACTGAATCAATTCCACCATATTCAACGATTGTTCCCTTTCGCATCACGGCGACACGGTCTGCGATTGTGCGCGTAAGAGCTAAGTTGTGAGTCACAAACAAAAGACCTACTTGAGTGCTTTCGCGTAGTTGATTAAGCGTTTCAATAACTGAAGCCTGGACTGAAACATCAAGAGCCGAAGTAATTTCATCGCAGACAATTAACTTAGGCTGTGCGGCAAGAGCTCGGGCAATAGCTACGCGTTGACGCTCACCACCAGATAGTTGATCAGGAAAAGAGGTCACGATTGAATGCGGCAAAGAAACAAGATCAAGAAGCTCTTTAATGCGAAGCTGCGCCTCTGTTCCTTTTAGGCCAAAGAAGAGATCGAGCTGGCGACCAATAGTTGCACCGATTGGTCTGCGTGGATTAATCGAGGCATATGGGCTTTGAAAAATATATTGAATATCGCGGCGCTGCTCTTTTTTACGCTCCATAGCGTGCTTTCCGAGCTCTGTACCGAAATATGAAATAGAGCCGGTGTAGTCATCATGAAGACCACCGATGCAACGAGAAAGCGTTGTCTTTCCTGAGCCAGATTCACCAACAAGTGCTACACATTCACCAGGTTCGATATGGATATTTGTATCGAATAGCACTTGGCGTGAACCATAGAAGCCATCTAAGCCATCTATGGATAAGAGAAAACTCTCTCCAGATGCCGATACTAAATCACGGTCAACGCGTGGTGTTGGAGCAATCTTGGTTGCATCCTTATGGCGATGGCAGTCAATGAAGTGCGTAGGAGTTAACTGTGTATGAGAAGGAACTTCTTGAGAACAGATCGCTTGTGCATCAGCGCAACGCGGAGCAAATGCGCAACCGGCAGGACGCTCCCATGGCATAGGTGCGTAACCTGATATTCCAAGAATTTGATTTCGTCCTGCGATATCTGGAAGCGCTCTAATGAGTCGGCGTGTGTATGGGTGCGATGAGTGAAAGAAGATTTCATCACGATTTCCAATTTCAACAATCTTGCCCGCGTACATAACAGCCACGTTATCTGCCAGCTCAGAAACTACCGCTAAATCATGTGAAACATACAGTGCGGCAACACCATGTTCACGGCACAGGGCCCTGATCGTTGCAAGAACACGTGATTGGGTAGTTACATCTAAACCAGTTGTTGGTTCATCACAGACAATAACTTTGGGCCGGCAGGCAAAAGCGATTGCGATTGCGACTCTTTGCTGCTGACCACCAGATAGTTGGTGGGGATATCGCATCAAGAAATCTTTATCAGAAGGAAGTGCAACTTCAGTCAAGATTTCACGGACGCGCTCCATGTGTACTTCTGAGCTTTGCTCAGGATGATGCTTCTCAAGAGATTCTAAAATCTGTTTTGAGATACGAAGTCCTGGATTAAGCGCAGTTCCTGGATCTTGGGGAACATAGGCGATGGTTCCTCCACGAAGTGCGCGAAGATCCTCTTCCTTTGCACCAACTATTTGATGCCCATCAATAAGAATTGAACCAGCCTCTATGACCGCGCCTTTTCGCGTGTGGCCAAGAAGTGCCATAGAAACAGTTGTTTTACCTGATCCTGATTCACCCACCAAGCCCAAAATCTCACCAGGTGCGATTTCAAAAGAGATATTTTCAACGATCTTTATCCCACCGCGTGTAATTGCGATATCAATATTTTCAACTCTTACTACGCTCATTCTTTGCCCTTTCGGTCGATGCCGATAGCAACTTTGGCAAATGAGTCAGTGATGAAATTTACGCCGATGGTAAATACAGCTATTGCAAAAATCGGAGTGAGCACGGCCCATGGTTGAACTGTCATAGATCCGCGATTTTCATTAATCATTAATCCCCAGTCAGCAGCTGGAGGTTGTAGGCCTAATCCTAGGAAACTCACTGCAGCTACCAAACCAATTGAATAGGTCATACGTAAGCCAAATTCAACAAGCAGGGGAGATGTAACGTTCGGTAAAAGTTCGCTCAAGATAATTCGTCGGCGTTTTTCACCTACTGCGATTGCAGCTTTAATGAAGTCGCGCTCCATGACTTCTGCTGCAGCTGCTCTAATAATTCGTGCGGTACGGGGTGCATGTGTGAAACCAACTGTGATTGCAATCAAGAAGATGCTTGAACCAAAGCCAGATACAACTAGGAGAACAAAGACGATTTGAGGAAATGCCAACAAAATGTCATTGCCGCGCATTATTAACGCATCTGTTCGTGCTTTAGCAGAGGCTGCAAAGAGTCCGATTATTAAACCAAGACCAACGCCAAGGATCGTTGAAGCAAAGGAAAGTCCAATGATTGATCTGCCGCCACATAAGAATCTTGTCCAGACATCGCGGCCCAAATAGTCGGCACCGAGAAGAAGTTGCGGGCTTCTACCTGCATTTGGTGCATCGATAAACTCGTCAAAGGTGTGTGGTGCAAAGAGTGGGCCAAAGAGTGCAATAAAGATAATTGCACCAACAAGTACGGCTCCGATTTTTGCGTAAGTCTGCTTAAAAGTAAGTGCAGTCAGCACACGCATCTGAGATTTGGGTTTTAATGTCTTAGCCATTATTCGTCACCACCCATTGCTGCAAATACATCAGATGTATTGTTTTTACGTGCATATTTTGTGCGAAGTCGTGGGGTGGACAAGATTGTTCCGATATCGGCCAAAATATTGAGCACCACGTATAGAGCTGCGATCATCAATGTAATCGCCTGAACAATCGGCAAGTCACGGCCCTTTACTGAATCAATCATCACTGTTCCGATGCCTGGATAAGCAAAGACGGCCTCAACTACAACCACTCCGCCAGCAAGCCAGGCAAGTTGTAATGCAATTACTTGAATAGTGGGAGCAATGGCATTGGGCAATGCATGGCGCAGAATAACGGTGCGTTCAGAAAGACCCTTCAACCGCGCCATTTGAATGTATTCAGACTCCATTACTTCAATCATGGAACCACGCATAATGCGCGAGACATAAGGTGTAACGGCCAAGACAAGTGTGAGGGTAGGCAGAACCAACATATCCGGACGTGACCATGCAAGCGTTCCTGGATCGATAAAGGCGATAGCGGGGAAGATCTGGAAGACATTTGTTGCCAGCAAGAACACTACAAATATCGCAACAACAAACTCAGGAAGTGCAGCCAAGACCAAAGTAATTAGTGAGCTGACATTGTCAAAGAGTTTGCCACGTCGCACAGCAGAATAAACACCGATTGCAATGGAGAGAGGAATCGCAACTAATCCAGAAGAGCCCATCAAGATCAAAGTATTTTGAATACGCTCGGCAAGAATCGTCGAAACTTGGGTTTCGCCAGTCAATGTTGTTCCGAAATCAAAGTGAAGAGCGCCAGATGCCCAGTGTATGTACTGCAACCAAATGGGATCATTGAGATGAAGTTGCGCACGAATTGCTTCTAACCGCTCAGGGGTTGCAGTATTTGCAAGGTATGCAACTGCAGCATCTCCAGGCAGAGCCTGCGTTGCCATAAATACAAGTAACGAAAGTGCGATAACGATCGGAATTCCAGCAAGAACTCGACCTACAACAAATAGAAGTAAGCCACCTTGATTAAAGAAATCCCGAATTCGTTTCATCGATTAGGCCTTTGTGATGCCTTCTAGTGAACCCGCAATTGATGGATCAATAACTACTAATGTTCGGGCGCCATCGCCTTTACGTAATCTTTCAAAGGCCGCTTCGATTCCATCGAGATCGGTTACATGTGACACGACATCGGCGACATTAATGCGGCCTTCACCAGCCATTGCGATCATCTGTGGAAGCTCTACTGGCACATTTGCTGAACCGTACAAACTTCCCTTAAGTCCCTTTTCTGACAGGAACTCAATCGCTGGAATTGAAACCTCAACGCCACGTGGGGCAAGGCCTACAACGATCGCCGTTGCACCAGCGCGGATAACATCCCATGCAGTTCTAATGGTTTCGGGGCGACCTACGACTTCAAATGCATGATCGACTCCGCCAGGAACAATCGCCATTACATCAGCAACCACATTCTTCTTAGATGCATCAACGATGTGTGTGGCTCCATGCTTTTTAGCACGTTCAAGATTTGCTGGCTGCATATCAACTGCGATGATCTTGCTTGCCCCAGCTAAACGTGCGCCTGCAACAACTTGTAGTCCAACGCCTCCACAACCAATAACTGCAACTGTCTCGCCGATCTTTACCTTTGCAGCATTACGTACGGCGCCAATTCCAGTCATAACTCCACAGCCAAGTAGAGCTGCTTGCCATAGTGGAACATCACTTTGCACTGGAACTGCTGACCCTGCAGGAACGACTGCCTTTTCGGCAAAACAGGAAACAAAGTTGAAGTGACGAAGCTCTGTGCCATCTTTTTCATGCAGGCGAGAAGTTCCATCGAGCAAGTTGCCTGTGTAGGCATGCTCACCAGCGACTTCGCACAAATTAAATCGTGTAGCAATGCACTCTTTGCACTGACGGCAAGGAGGCACAAAGTTAAAGGCAACTCTGTCGCCAACTTTTACATTTGTTACTCCCGCACCAATCTCTTCAACAACACCAGCACCTTCATGGCCCAAAATAATTGGCCAACGAGTAGTGCCGAGGTTTCCATCGGCTAAATGCACATCAGAGTGGCAGACACCTGCTGCCGCAATGCGGACAAGAATTTCGCCAGCCTTTGGAGCATCTAGTTCAACTTCTGCGATCTCGACTGGTGAATTACCTCGAGTGATTGCTGCCTTGATGGTTTGTTTGCTCATTTGTTTCCCTTGTCTCCTAGGCTCTCTTCAAAGCGCGCGTCTCTCCAGGCAAGTGCCTGCTTTAGTCCTTCTTTTCTTACGATGTCATCAAATGCTTTTTGTTCAACACTGTCGCTGCCATTAAGAATCGCCGATACATCCATATTGGCGTTAATGGCCTGTCGAATCCCAGTTGCCTCAGCGGCGCGAATAATGCCAATTTTTGTGAGGCGAAGTGTTGAAAGGGGTGTAGGGGCAATCTTTTTTACCAAGGCTCGAACTTCATTGTGTAGTTCCTCTTCTGGAACAACTTTATTAACGAGCCCAATTCGCAAGGCTTCCTCGGCATCGATGGTGTCGCCAGTAAAGAGGAGTTCATTTGTTTTCTTTTGCCCGATGATGAAAGGCATCAAAAGAGTGGCAGGACCTGACCCATATTTAACTTCTGGTTCTCCGAACTTTGCCTTATCTGTTGCAATAATCATGTCGCAAGCCATAGCGAGCTCACAGCCTCCGGCCAGAACCCAGCCATGAACTGCAGCGATTGTTGGTTTAGGAAATGACCATAACTGCATTGTTAGCGAGACATCATCTTCAAGAATTCCATGCCAGCGCAATGCCCCGCTAATTTCATCTTCAGCTAACTCTGAAAGATCGTAACCACTTGAAAAGGCACGGCCATTAGCGGTGAGCACTAATACTTTTGTGTTGTCATCTGCAGCAGCACTGTTGCGCCCTGCACGAACCGCATTCACCATCTCATAGTTGATTGCATTGAGTTTGTCTGGGCGATTTAAGGTAATCCAACGTGTTGGACCAACTTGCTCAACTGTTATGACGCTCATCTTTTATTGTCCATTCTCTGTGCTTATGACGACTAATGCATCGACAGCAGTAGTTGCTGTCTCATGAATAATGAGTGGGTTAACATCGATCTCAACGATTTCTGGATGTTCGTATGCGATTCGGCCTAATGAAACTAAAGTTGTCGCCAGAACACCATGGGCATCTTCAATACCTGTTTCGGCAACCATTTTCTTGGCAGTTGCTAAATCAACTGGGCCGAGCATCGTTACTGGCTTTTTGGATTCAACGGTGACGCCGCCAAAACCAACTGCAAGAATTGGGCCAAACTCTTCATCACGGACCATTCCAACAAGGGCCTCAATACCCTTTGGAATTTGCGCTGCAATAAAGGCAACTCCACCAAGTTTTTCAACGGCCTGTACGGCTGCCTCGGCAGATTGAATATTGAGAATTACTCCACCGAATGCACTCTTATGGGCCGGTCCATCGCTTTTAACAACAACTGGGAAACCTAAAGCAGTTGCAATTGGGCCGGCATCGGCCGCTGATGTAACTCGCTTACGCGCAGCGATAGGAACCCCGTATCGCTCCAAAATCTCTGCCGATTCATACTCAGGAAGTGCACCTTGTCGAGTAATCATGTCGCTCACTTCAATTGGATTTCCAAAGTTCTGTTTCAGCGGTGCTGATTCACACCAACGTCCTGCATGTCCAATCGCTGCCATCGCAGTATTTATTCCGCGCAGTAGCGGTAGATCATATTGTGCACAGATATCTAAAATCTCTTGCGGAGCATCAACAGAGTGAACCGATACAACTGCCGGAGCGATATCAAACTTCTCTGCAGTTTTACCGAGAGCTTCAACAACCATGGTTCCCCAAACAAGTTCATCAGCGCCTCGAAAGCGTGAAATATCAACTTGGGCGATTAATGTGTCATATGCATTTGATTCAGCTAAAAGTTCCATTGATCGTGGGAAGACTATTTCTGGGGCATCAATTCCCCAAGAGTCGAGTGGATTTTGAGGATGCTGATAATTTGGAAACTCTTTATTTAAAGCTGTTGCTGTGTGCTCTGGCAGGGCTGCAAATGAAAGTCCATTTTTTTCCGCACGATCTGCTAACAAACCACACTCTCCACCGGATTCAGATACTGCGCTAACGCGGATTCCGCGAGGGCGACGCTTTTTACCGAGCACTTCAAGGGTTTCAATCATCTCTGGGAAATCTTCAACTTCTATCGCAGCAAAGCGCTTCAACGTTGCAGAGAAAGCTTGATTAGAGCCAACAACTGCGCCTGTGTGCGCCAGTGCAATGCGCTTTGCAATATTTGATTTGCCCACTTTGAGAGCAACAACTGGCTTATTTGCACGAGCGCATTTTTCTAAAGCTTTAATGAAAGCCTCAGGGCGGCGAATCGTTTCAATAAAGATGCCTACTGCTCGAGTTTCTAGATCATCGGCCATGAAATCCATAAAGTCAGAGACGTCGCGATTGAGTTCGCTTCCCGTTGATGCAACAAATCTAAAACCAATTCGTGGTCCGATAGTTGTAAATGCTTCGGCAACTGAACCTGATTGAGAAGTAACGCCTACATGCCCTTTAAGAAATGAGGGGGAGATTGATCCAATCCATGGAGATCCACCAGGCTTTGCAATACCCATGCAGTTTTGTCCAATAATCATTGAACCATTTACTTCTGCGCGTTCGCGGATACGGGCGGCAATCAATGGACCATCAGCACCAGCTTCACTTCCAAGTCCTGGGAAAAAGAAGGCTCTAGTTCCGCGTTCCATTAACTCATAAACAGCTGCTTCAACGCGCTCGTGACCGACCATGACAACTGCAAGTTCGGGCACAGTAGGCAAATCTGCAATTGATGGCAGGCAGTTGAGTCCTAGTACATCGCTCTTTGTCGGGTGCACTCCAACGACTGGAATAGTGCTGACTAACATATTTCTAACAACAGCAGCACTTCGAATCGATGGCCCAATAATTACACTCGATAGAGGGTCGACAAGACTGTTAACTGGCCGTAACTGGGCATTGATATCCATCGGACTCCTCTCTTTTCTTGAAGTGGTATTAGAAATTTAGATTGATGTATTGAAGTTCTTGATATTCCAGAAGACCATCTTGTCCGCCTTCGCGTCCATCACCTGATCCCTTAGTTCCCCCAAATGGTGTCTGCACATATCCAAAGGATGCGCCGTTGATAACGACCATTCCATATTCCAGAGCTTCAGAGACACGATGAGCGACCGCTAGATCCTTAGTGAACAGATATGCACCAAGACCAGATTCAGATGCATTGACTGCATCGAGCATGGCTTCTTCAGAAGTAAATGCCTCAACGGCAACAAGTGGTCCGAAAGTTTCTTCGCATGTGACCATGGCATCAGATGGAACATTGGTCAAAATAGTTGGTGAACACCATCGCTTTGGATCAATACCTGCAGGTAATGAATCACCAGTAACAACAACTGCGCCACGCTTTTTAGCATCTGCTAACTGTGCATTAACTCGAGTAACTGCTTCTGGAGAAATCATTGGTCCGACTTCGAAATCTGGATTTGTTCCGTGACCTAAACGCAGTGCACTCACGGCCTTAGTCGCTGCCTTCAAAAATGCATCGTAGATATCCTGATGAACAAGCACACGGTTTGGTGCCACACAGCTCTGTCCTTGATTAGCAAACTTTCCTGCCATCAAGTTACTAACTGCTACATCTATATCAGCATCGGGAAAGACGATAAATGGTGCAACTCCACCTAGTTCGACAGTTACCTTCTTTAACTGCTTGCCACCTCGCTCTGACAACATGCGCCCGATCTCAGTTGATCCAGTGAATGAAATCTGACGGACAGCAGGGGATTCGATTAAGACATCACCGATAGGGGCCGGCTCACCGCAGACTAGGTTGAGTACACCAGTGGGGAAGCCTGCATCATGAAAGACTTCAAAGATTTTAATTGCAGATAAAGGAGTTTCTTCCGCTGGTTTGGCAACGATGGTATTTCCCGCAGCAACTGCTGGGGCAATCTTGCGCAACAACATCGCATTTGGAAAGTTCCAGGGAGTAATACAGGCAACTACACCGCGAGCACGGCGACGTAAGTAAAAACGTGTATTGAGTGAATCACTTGGAACAATAGTTCCATTGCTTCTGCGAATTTCTTCGGCATACCACAGCAAATAATCGGCGCCCCAGAGAACTTCACCCACGGCTTCGCCAATTGGCTTGCCTTGTTCTAACGTCATGATGCGACCAATTTCATCTGCACGTTCAATAAAAAGCGCGTTAGCTTTGCGCAGATAACCTGCACGCTGATTAGCGTTCAAATTACTCCAGCCTTTAAATGCTTTTGCCGCAGCATCTACTGCAGCCTGAGCTTCGATGCGTCCAGCTGCAGGTATGGATGCAATAAGTTCACCAGTTGCAGGGTTATGAACATCTAAAACAGCTTTGCTTGCAGGCTGAACCCACTTGCCATCAATGTAAATTCCGCTTTCAAATTTCATGCTCATGATTAGTTGTCCTCATCATCGGTTAATAGTTCTGGGAAACCAGCGGCGCGAAGTTCTACTCCAACAGCATCTTCAAGAAGCTTTACAACCTTTGGTGACCAAGCGTCTCCGCCGTATTGCGCCTTACCGCGAACAAATGCCTGCTCTGTAATTGCAGCAAGTTCAAGAGGAACCCCAAAAGTGCGTCCCATCTCGGTAGCAAAGCCAAGATCTTTAAGTGCTAGATCCATTGTGAAACCAACGTTATATGAACCGCTAAGCACCAACTGAGTTTCAGTCTCATGCACAAAGCTTGTTCCAGAGCTGGCTTTAATTGCTTCAAATGATGTTGCTAGATCCAATCCGCCCTGCTTTGCAAGCATCATCGCTTCACCTGCTGCAACTAAGTGGATGAATGCAAGCATGTTTGTGATTACTTTGATGATAGATGCATTTCCAATAGGTCCCATATAGAAGTTCTTGCCACCCACAGCTTCAATAACTTTTTGGCATTTTTCGTAGACGGCTTTATCTCCACCAATTAATACTGTGATTTTTCCAGATGCTGCTTTATGAACTCCACCAGTAACGGGAGATTCCAAGGTATCGACGCCTTGTTGTGCAGCGATTGCAGCGATTTCCTCGATTACGTGACGATCATTAGTGCTCATCTCCATCCATACGCCACCCTTTGCAAGGCCAGCTAAGACACCGTCATCAGAGAGCATCACTTTCTGAACAACTGCGGGGGAGGGCAAACAGGTAATGACGATGTCAACGTCTTGGGCTAGAGCTTTAGGGTTATCGGCCCACTTAGCTCCCTTTGCGATTAGGTCAGAAGCAAGTTCTTTGCGGATGTCATTGACTGTTAAATCAAAGCCATTTCGCTGCAAACTTGAGGCCAAATGAACACCCAAGTTACCTAATCCAATAAATCCCACGCGCATCGTTTTCTCCTAGTGTTGGTTTGGTTAGTAAAGAAAGAATTAATTCAATGGTTGCTGGTGCATCTCAAGGTGCAGTTTGGTTCCGGTGTAAGGATTCGCACGTGCAACTTCTTCGTTAAGTTCGACACCCAGACCTGGTTCAGTTGGAGGTAAGAAGTAACCAGATTCAAAGGCGATCGGCTTCTTTAACAGTTGGGCATGGAAGCCACCCATGTCTTCAATAGATTCTTGAATAAGGAAGTTTGGTGTTGAGAAATCTACGTGCAGATTAGCTGCAGCTTCGATAGGACCGGCATAAAGATGGGGCGCAACTTGTGCATAGTAAGTTTCAGCAATCGCAGCAATCTTCTTGCTCTCCATAATTCCGCCAACACGACCAATTGCCATTTGAAGAATTGATGCAGCATTGTTTCGAAGGACGCGAGCAAATTCATACTTTGTTACTAAACGTTCGCCGGTTGCAACTGGAATCGTTGTACCCGCTGCAACTTTGCCCATCTCTTCAGGCATATCTGGGGGAGTTGGCTCTTCAAACCACAACAAATCATATTTCTCTAACTTCTTTGCTAAGCGAATAGCACTCGATGGCGTCATCTGCCCATGAGTACCAAAAAGTAAATCGACTTTGTCTCCAACACATTCACGCAACTGCCCCACGAATTTTTCAGTGAAGTGCATCATTTCAAGTGAAAGCTGGCGCGGATCAAAGGCAGAGTATGGTCCGGCGGGATCAAATTTAAGTGCAGTGAAGCCCTTCTTCACATAGGCAGTGGCACGCTCACAGGAGATATCGGCATTTGAATAAACCGAGTTATCGCTACCTGGAGCTGGATATATATAGGTATATGCACGAACGCGATCGCGTACTTTTCCGCCGAGTAAGTTGTACACGGGCTGGTTTGCTTCCTTGCCCATGATGTCCCAGCACGCGGTTTCGATTCCGCTGAGAATTGCCATGAGCGAAACATCTGGGCGCTGAGTAAAACCAGATGAATAAACGCGGCGCCACAACGCTTCAATGTCATACGGCGATGTGCCAATTACATAGCGTTGTGCAACATCTTCAATCATTTTCTCTACAACAGCTGGGTGGAAGGGCACGGCATAAACTTCGCCGATTCCTTCCACCCCACTGTCAGTAGTTAATTTAACGAAAACCCAAAACGGACCCCCATGGTGTGGAGCCGGCGTACCGACTACAAATACCTTGATGTCTTGAATCTTCATCAAATTCCCTCCTATAAGTTGTGCAGAGTGTTGAAATTAAGCTACGAAACCAACTGAACGTAGTGTGAAGTTATTGAGTGAGTTACCTGAAGGGTGACCTGACCCAAAACCATCGACCTTTGCACTAGTTGCATCGAGCTTGTTGTAGAAAGAAGTCACAATGTATGCACCACTGTCGTACTCAATCTTCTGAGCTTCAGCGATCATTTCATTGCGAAGACCCTTGTTAGTTGTCTTCAAAGCCTTAGCAATAAGAGCTTCGAAAGCTGGATCACTCCAACCAGTTTCCTTTGCATAGTCACCACCGCAGTAAACAAGCGTTGCAACTTCAAGGTATGTACGGTTGATGTAGTAGTCCATAGCAAACGTTGATGCTCCTGGCCATCCATCCCAGAAAGTAGATGGTGTAGTTACGTTTACAGTCACACCAGCTTGCTTTGCATTAAGTGCAAAGATCTGTGGGATTGTAAGCATTCCTGCAGCATCATCTTCAGTTAACAGATCCATTGCTGGAAGTGTTACGCCTGACTTCTTAAGAAGTGCCTTTGCCTTTTCTGGATCGTAATCACGCTGAGGCAACTTTGTGTTGTAACCCTCGTCGTAGCGACCAAGAACGTCATTACCCATTTGTGCGTAACCGCTATATGCCTGCTTTACAACAGCTTCGCGGTCAACCATCAAGCGGAATGCTTGACGAACTAGTGGATTATTGAACGGCTCCTTCATTGCATTCATTGCTATTGGCACATAAGCACCAGTCTTGGCATTGATTACTTTGAGCTTCTTGTTGGCCTTAACTGTGCTGACCTGTGAGTTAGGTAGATCTGTAATTGCATCTACTTGACCGCTAACAAGTGCGTTAACGCGAGCTGTCTCATCAGGGATTGAAAGAATCTCTACTGAATCAACATATGGCTCGCCTGTGCGCCAGTAGTTCTTGTTCTTTGTGTACACGCTCTTCACACCAGGTGTGAATGACTTGTAAACAAATGGACCAGTTCCAACTGGGCTTGCTGGGTTGTATCCAACAGGCACGATACCCATTGCGTAGTTTGAAAATACTTCATCGAAAGTTACGTTTGCTGATTTCAAAGTAACTTCTGTTGTGTATTTATCAATCTTCTTCAACTTTGCAGCATCGATACCAGAAAGTGATCCTGCGCGAATCGCCTTAGTCTCTGGGTTTAGAACGCGCTGGATTGTGAAAATTACGTCGTCAGCAGTTAACTCACGGCCGTTGTGGAACTTAACGCCCTTCTTAACACGGATTGTCCAAACGTTACCTGTCTTGTTTGGAGTAAATGTGTCAGCGAGTTCGTACACCAACTTGAAATTTGAATCGCGTGTAACTAAGCGATCGTAAAGCTGGTACTGACGGGCAGTATCTGCTGTGAATCCACCAAGATGTGCATCTTGTGTTTCCTTGGTGCTTCCTGAACCAACACCAATACGCAGAACTCCACCCTTTTTAATCTTTGCTGCAGCTGCAGAAGCCGATGGAGCCAACATTGCACCGCCGCCAGCGATCAAAAGACCACCGGTTGCTGCACCCATTAGTACTCCACGGCGGGAAAGATCAGCCGAGAATGTATTTTCCTGTTCTTGCATGTGATTTCCTCTCCTAGGTAGGAAACATGAACGTTCGCGTTGAACATTCACTTACTGATTTATTTTTTACCGGTTCCTTTAGTTGGAGCTCCAATAAGGATTGCCGTATTACCAAGCGCCAAATGACCTTCATGCATACGTTGGTGCGCATCAGGAATTTGATCGAAGGCCAGCACTTCACCAAGTGCTGGATGAATCGCGCCAGAAGCAAGCATTTCGTTGTACGCAATTGCTTGTTCATCATTAGTTCCGTGAGAACCTTGGAATCGCTTTTGACGTGTCCAGTGGTAACGAAGATCGACGACTGCTGAATAGCCCGAAGTTCCTGCACAAATAACAACCATTCCGCCTGGTTCGCAGACAAAAATAGAAGTTGGGACAGTGGCTTCTCCCGGGTGTTCAATCACTATTGCTGGATCTTTTTTCTCTCCAACAATTTCCCAGATCTTTGCTCCGAAAGCTCGAGCACTTGCAGTCCAGGTCTTTTGACCTGCGTCGTCGGTCCAGTGAGGAGGTGTTCCCCAATGTGTGAAATCATTTCTGTTGATGTATCCCTTTGCCCCAAGCTTCATGCAAAACTCACCGCGTTCATCATCGGAGACGACCGCGACTGGAATTGCACCAACTGCTTTAGCCAATTGAATTGCCATCGAGCCAACTCCACCGGAGCCGCCCCACACAAGAACAACATCATCCTTCTTTGTTACATGTGGCTGCCAACCAAACATCATTCGATATGCAGTAGTTCCACATAGCGTTGAAGCCGCAGCCTCCTCCCATGACAGTGATGGAGCTTTAGGCAAACATTGATGAGATTGCGCAATGGTGAATTGCCCAAAAGCACCGTAGTTTGTTTGATAGCCCCACGTTTTTGATGAACGAGCAATCATTGGATCTTTTCCTGCAACAACCCAAGGATCATCGGCATCCCACCAGCCATGGTGAATTGCTACTTCGTCACCAACTTTTACATTGGTAACACCTTCACCAATTGCATAAACAATTCCTGCAGCATCACTTCCACCGACATGAAAATCTTCGGGTTCGCCAGCTTTCTGACGTGCCGCGATGACATCAATCGGGATTCCCCTTGCTGCCCAAACATTGTTGTAATTGATTCCAGCTGCCATAACGCCAACGAGAACTTCTCCACGCTTTGGTTTAGGAGTTGGGATTTCTTCAACTTGAAATGCATCCCGTGGTTCGCCCAATCGATTAGATCGAATTACGTGGGCGAACATTGTTGGAGGAACTTCGCCAATTGGCGGAAGTGTTCCGATCGGATAAGCACTCATCGTTGAAGGCTTCCTTTTCTCGTAGGTGGATTGAACCTAAGAGGGGTTGCGTTTCTATACAACTAGGGTTGCGCATATGGCAAATAACGGTTTAGCATCGCCCTATGAGCTCCAAACGCCAGACCAATTCAGCGGGCCTTCGCCGCGATATTGAACTTCTCCAAGTGCTGGGCCGCCATGAAGCTGAGACCCGCTCTGGCCTTGGGGTTATACGGATCGCTGAAATCGCGGGCCGTGAAAAGACTCAAGTTTCTAGGGCGCTTGCGACCTTGGCAGAACAGGGCTTGGTCGATCGCGATCCAAAGACCCTGTTGTATCGATTGGGTTGGCGCCTCTATGCATTGAGTGCACAAACCTATGAAGCCCACCTTGTATCTGTCGTTGCACCATATCTGCGCCGGGTAGCCGAGTTAGTTCAAGAAACTACACACCTATGTGTTCTTCGCGCCGATGAGGTACTCACTTTATCGACAGCATCTCCGGCCCATGGATTTAGAGCGGTCTGGGAAGGTCTTACGTCTCCTGCGCCATCAACTTCTGCTGGACGAGTTTTAATCTGCGAATGGGAAGAAAGCGCCATCCGTGCAAAGTGGAGCAAAGCTGAGTTAGCAAATGCTGGAGGCGTCCGAACTTTTAAGAGCACTGATGAGTTTGTTACCGAATTAGCAAAAATCAGAAAGCAGGGTTTTTGCATCGTTGATGAAGAGTTTGAATTAGGAGTAGTGGGTTGTTCTGCCCCAATTCGTGATGCTGCAGGTCGAATCGTTGCTGCAATAAATATCGGTGCACCTAAAGCACGCCTTGGAGCAAAGCTTGATCAGGCGGCAAATATCACGCGAAAGATTGCAAAAGAAGTATCGCAAGCCATGTATTCAGCCAAATAATCCATATTTAATGCGCTTTAACGCCAACCGATAGGGTTGCCCCATGAGCGATATGTCGGCCAAAGTGCGCGAAGCACTTGATGTTGCCGTCGAAGCAATCGGCGGCGCAGCTCGCGAAGGCCAGATTGAAATGGCTGAAGCTGTGGCAAATGCCTTAACTGATCGCCATCACTTAATGGTCCAAGCTGGCACGGGAACAGGAAAATCACTTGCCTATTTAATTCCTGGCATTGTGCACGGGCGAAAAGTATTAGTAGCAACTGCCACCTTGGCCTTGCAGCGCCAGTTAGTAGATAGAGATTTACCGGCAGTTGTTCCAGCCCTTGAAAAACTACTGGGCCGCGAAGTTACTTATGCCATCTATAAAGGTGTTGGTAACTATGTGTGTTTGCAAAAGATGAATAGTGATGATGTTGATCCTGATGGTGAATTGGTGATGGAAGTTTCATCACTTGAAAAAGATGCAAAGAGATTAATAGCCTGGGCTAAGACGCCGGGAGTATCAGGGGATAGAGATGATGCCCCTGAAGTAGATAGACGAGTGTGGGCAGCTAATAGTGTTTCTGGTCGCGAGTGCGTGGGAGCAGATGTCTGTGCTTTTGGTTCACAGTGCTTTGCGGCTAAAGCTAAAGGTAAAGCCCAAACTGCCGATGTTGTTGTTACAAACCACACCCTGCTTGCAATTGAAATTATGGATCTGCATCCTATATTGCCTGAGCGAGATTGCATCATTTTGGATGAGGCCCATGAGTTTATGGATAGAGCAACACAGGCTGTTACCGATGAATTAACTTCTGGTCGAGTACTTCGCGCAGCTGCCATGGCCCGCAAAT
>Ga0214919_10003183_pt1 | contig 25080 bp, 18 predicted proteins | sample LL1503_MetaG_FD_177994 | JGI IMG/M metagenome (GOLD analysis project Ga0214919, IMG submission 177994) | Freshwater microbial communities from Lake Lanier, Atlanta, Georgia, United States - LL-1503 | ecosystem: Environmental > Aquatic > Freshwater > Lake | place: USA: Georgia | collected... | reverse complement strand
GTTTGATTTTGTAACCTTTCTTGTCCTCTAACATGTGCATCTTCTGATACTCTTACTGCTTGTTGCTCGTTAGCTACATTGCGTGGTTGTCCTTCTACATTATCTTTTGCATGACCAGAATCGCTTGCTGCGCGGTTTCTAGCGGATTGTTCTCTCAGCTCATTAGTTAAATGACTATTCTGGGCAGCATGTGCAGTTTCAGCATCTGCTTTTGCTCTAACAGGTTCAGGTAGATCATTCGTTTTAATTGGATTAATTATAGATGCTGCATCAGCTTTTGCAATCGTCGTTTGTGCTTGAAATTCAGTTAATTGTACATTATCACTTGTTACATGTGTTACATGGGTGCGTTCATATCCTAATGTATCCCGAGATAATTGTAATGCATTTGCTTCCATTTTATTAACATTTTCCAGTTTCACATCATTAAGTTTTCTATTAAAATCATCTGCTAAACCTGAAAGTTTGTTATTTAATGTATCTAAATTTGTTTGAATTGTTTTATTATGCGAAGCTTCTAATGCATTTCTACGTGCTTCAGCATCCGCTTTTGCTTTTGCTTGAGCTTTTGCTCTAATATCATTAATATTATCACGAACATGTTGTGTAATAACTTCAGCAGAAGGACGTTCTCCAAATGCTTCTAGTGGGCGTCCTAAAGTTTCATTTATTTTAGCTTTAACTTCAGGTGATTGTAGTCTTGATTGCACTAGTCCTTTTTGTTGTAATTCTGCTATATTTTTTTTGGATTGTATACTCTGTTCTCTAGAAGCGCTAATTTCCCTTTGTTTAACTGCAATTTGTTCCTTAATAGAAACTGGTTTACGTGCAGCTGGTAGTACTTCTTTTTGTGCTTTTAATTTAATATCTTGCGCTCTAGTTACTGGTGGTTTTTTTCCAGGTACGATTCTTTTAGTAGGTGCATGAAAATCAACACGTTCTGCTGCACGTGCAGCTTGCTCTAAATCTCTTCCAAGAATAGCTCCTGAAAGACCACCACGTTGTGCTGCATCTATAGCTGTTTGCTCTGCATCTCTTGTAACAATAGTTCCAGTGCCACCACCACGTAAAAATTTTTTTAATTTATCATATGCACTCATCCCTATTATTAGATAGGTTTAGCTTTATCATATTTTACTTACTTAATAGCTATTTAGTCTGTAGTTAATTATTACAATAAAAAATGTAAGGTATTAGCTATTTAATGACTAGTTCTTGAGATTGGAGATATAAGTTTACTTGTTTCCTATATACTCGTTCCCCATATGTAAATATGGGTCAATAGCCGTTTTAACGGCTCGTTCCTTACATCGGAGATGTAATCTAGGGTAGATAGCGCAGCTATCTACTCGTTCCCCATATGTAAATATGGGTCAATAGCCGTTTTAACGGCTCGTCCATGTTTGCTCACATGTATTACAAATATATACAAACTTCAAATTTTCAGAATCATATTTAATTAAATATACCTTCCGTTCAGCACCCCCAACATTAGATGCACATTTACCATTAGGACACTTCAAATCTCGTAAGTATGGTAACGTTGAATCCTGCCGGGTAAATTCGTTAAGTAGAATTTTGTATGAATCTGATGGCTTTTCTTTAATGTATGATTCCATAATCAAGCCACCCTTGTCTTCTTCTTGATAACCACACGGTTTACATACTCTCATAAGTTTATCATCCTCCACAACTGCTTGTAGATAGTTGCGACATACTGGGCACGTTTTAAATGTACTCATTTTACTAATAAGTATATTTTAAAAACCAATTTAATTTTTTGTATTTTTTGCTAATGTTAAAAGCTTATTCCAACATGTGGAACCTGTCATTGAATAAGGAAGCAATGTATACAATATTTTTTGTTCGCTTGCTTTTTCTTCAATCTTGTTTTGTAATATACGATAATTCATTAATAATTTTAATTGTAAATCTTCGTCGTCAAATTGTTCATAATATTTATTTTCCATATTTTGTAGGAAAAGTTTTATTATTTGATGTTCAATATAATCACTATATTGTTGATTCATTGGCTTCGCTGCATGAGTATTTTCATAACACGGTTCATGCACAAGCGGATTAGTTGTAATAATAGAATAAATTGATAGTAATAATGTTGAAATGTTCATTGAGCTTGCCCATTTTGGTCCAGAATAGGTTCCCAAAATTGATAAGCATACTTTACCATCCGTATAAAAATTAGGATGGAATCTTGTAGTCCCATCATTTGTTTTATATAAAACAGTTGGTGGGGCAAACGGATAGTCATCTGGAATTACTATTTCAAATTCCAGTGGACAGTATTCATAAGGCGTATCTTTTGGGCCAAACATTAATGCAGTTGCTTTTGTAATATTTTCATTTTGTATATAATAAATTCCAGTATCTTTTAATGATTGCTCTTTTAAATATACCACCTCCTTCTGTAGTCGCCTTATCATAATCTAGATTGCGTAGTTTGCTTTAGACCCAGCAAAAAACCAAAAAAATTGGTTAGATTTTTTTTCTATAAATACTAAAGAAAATGACTTCTCTCTTAAGAAATCATGAACTGTTTGCATTCTTGCAAGAACGGCGTACAGCACATACAAAAGATGCAACTTTAACGGGTATGGAAGGTGAATTTAAAGGAAAATGCCATATACCAAACGAAGATTATCCCAAATTTTATGATCTACTTAATGATTATTTGTTTGTAAAAAGTGCAAAACCTCTTAACTTAATTGAGCGTCCACGTAGTAATGAATCCAAGCCTCTTATGATTGATATTGATTTCCATTATTCAATTCAAACAAATAAGATTCGGCGATTCAATGAAGATCAGGTATTCAACTTCACAAAGCATATTGGTGAGGCATTAAACACTATTCTTAATATTAATACATATGAGAAGTTGCGGTTCTTTATTACTATGCGTGCAGCGCCTTATCCAGACTCCAAAAATCAGTTTATCAAAGATGGTATTCATATATTGTGTCCTGATATTGCACTAAAGAATGATAAGCAAAAGGTACTTCGTAAATATATTCTCCAAGAAGGTTTTGTGAAAACTTGTTTTGAAAATACTGGATATATTAATCCAGATGAAGAAGTATATGATGAGGCTATGACTCGTGATCAGGGATGGTTTCCTTATGGCGAATCCAAGCCTAGTATTGTACCATACCTGTTGACGCATGTATTTAGTTATATTCCTGAAACAGGGATTCTGGAAGAATCGTTTGATACGTATACTAGTCGTGAACTTATGGAGCTTATGAGTATTCGCTACAATATATCTGATGATACCAATGAAGTACGTGAAAATTATAAGGAAACATACAATATGCTATTAAATCATCGTGAAGTGGAAGAAGTAGCAGAGCCAATCAATATGAATATGAATATTAGTGAATTCATTAGTTTGACGCCGTCAGAACAAGAGAAAAATCTTATTCGCAGACTTGTATTGGAATGTTTAGATAAAGCACGGGCAGATTCAAACGATGGGTGGATGCGTGTTGGATGGTGTTTACACAATATTGAAGAGTCTGAAGATATGTTTAATCTTTGGATGGAGTTTAGTCGCAACTCTCCGAAATTTGCATCAAACAATATTGCACAACTAAAAGTGAACTTTCTGTATAAAATGCGTACAGAATCTGACCGACCTCGTCTCACAGAACGGAGTTTGCATAATTGGGCAAAGAAGGATAATTATGAACTTTATAAAAAAATTATTGATGAATATATTTATGAGTATATTCGTGAACAAGTTGATGGAACACATTATCATATGGCGAAACTGTTGAAGAAAATCTATAAAAACAATTATGTGGCATCTATTAATACTCGGAATACTGATTGGTACTTTTATGATGATCAAATGAATATGTGGAAACAGTTGAATCAAGGTATTCAGCTGAAAGAAAAGATTAGTACAGAAGTGGCTCGGCATATTGCAGATGTTCAACACAAGTTTAGTATGAAAGCATGTGATGAACGCTGTAGTAAATCAGATCGTGATGTTGCGGTAGCAGAAGTAAAGCGATTTCAAAAAATGCAGAACAATTTGTTTACAAATGGTTTTGTGGAGAGTACTATGAAAATGTCAGAAACGGTGTTCTTTGATGAGAACTTTACAAACAAACTTAATAAAGATCCACTACTCTTTGCATGCCGCAATGGGGTTTTACAGTTGCGTGTAAAAACGGAAGAAAAACCTCAGGAACATGTTGTGTTTCGGTCAGGTATTCCAGAAGATTATTTGAGCTTTCTTGCCGGCTATAACTTTCCTGAGAATGAAGCAATTAGTTATATATCATATGATGCTTCAAACCCTGTATTTGAAGAGATTTATGACTTCTTTGATAAGATCTTTCCAAACAGGGATCTTCGTGATTACTTTCTCCGTCTTCTTGCAAGTTCACTGGAAGGCGCAAACAAGGAACAGCAATTCTATATTTGGGAGGGGGTCGGTGGTAATGGTAAATCCAAGATTGTAGAATTGATGCGGCTCACATTCGGCGATTATCAAACCTCTCTTCAGGCAACTGTATTAACCCGTAAGAGACCTGATTCGGGTGCAGCAAATCCTGACATTATTGCTATCAAGAATAAACGATTCATTTATTTGCAGGAGCCCGATGACAAGGAACCGCTTAATACGAGTGTGATGAAACAGTTTAGTGGTGAAGATATGATTGAAGCGCGAGGATTGTTCAAAGATCAAGAGAAGTTCAAGGTAACAGGTAAGCTAAATATGCTTTGTAATTCTAAGCCTATTATCCGAACAATGGATCGTGGTACTTGGCGACGCATGCGTGTAATTATGTTTGAAAGTAAATTCGTATCAGATGAGGATCCAGAATATATTTCAAAGAAGAAAAATGTATTCTTGCGTGACAATGATTTGGATAAGAAACTCTTGATCTGGCGTGAACCGTTCTTATCATTGCTTGTACATATTTATGAAACACAGTATCTGAAGAATGGCTTGGAACCTACACCGGCAATTGTAAAGAAAGCGAGTGAAGATTATAAAGAATCAAGCGACTCTTTTGCAAAATTCTCTAATGAGCGAATTCGTGAAGAACTTGGTGCAGAAACAACGATTAAAATTATTGATCGCGCATATCGCAAGTGGGCTGCAAATCTCGGAGGATCTGCACGAGCACTCACTGCTGCTGATTTACTTAAACGCGTAAACGACGAGTATGGAGATGCTATAAATGGTAAGTACTTCAATCGGCGTGTATTTATGGATGAGGATGAGGTTGATGAATACGATTCTAATCAGAAAAGCTGATTAGAATCCTATTGCTTATCTGTGATAGAACTACGATTCTAATCAGAAAAGCTGATTAGAATCCTATTGCTTATCTGTGATAGAACTACGATTCTAATCAGAAAAGCTGATTAGAATCCTATTGCTTATCTGTGATAGAACTACTATTTTTAACAAAATTTATTAACCAAATCTTTGAATAATAAATACAATAAATGTATATAATACTGTATTCAAAAATAAATAACTTACTCCTAAGAGTATTGGAACTCTAGAATGTAATATAATATATATAAATACTGCTAATGAAAAACTAGCAAACCCTACAAAAAATACTAATAAACTCCAATCTTGTAATGTAGAAAATTTTGATATAGGTTTATTAGCGGTACTACGTTCTAATTCAATAAATTCACGATTATATGTTGCAACAGCGTCTTTCAAATCTTCAAGAACAACTTCTTGTGCATCAATATTGTTTTTATTATTTTCTATTTTTGATGATAAATATGTATTAGTTTCATTAAATAATAACGAATTTAAATAACTCGCTGTATTTAATAATGATTTTGTATCCACTGTTGTCATGCCTATTTAATAATAATTAATTTGTTTAAGATGGGCATGTTACTTCGGCTGTTGCAGCACGAGGTACACATGGTGCTGGTGTCGGAGCTTCACCATTTACACCACCAGCAACACCAGCAGCAACGTAATCTTTTGGTGGAATTGTACCATCTCCATAATTCATTCTATTCCAATCATTTTTATCACGTAATTTAGGTAATACAACTGCACGACTTAGAAATATCAACAATACAATACCTCCAAATAAAAATAGTATAATCCACATCGCTATTGGTGATATTAGTTGGCGTGAACTCAAATAAAATAATATTATAAATACTAATAACATAATAAATGACAATTGAAATATAAATAAGGTATCCATTCGGTTATGATATTTATATTCGCCAATTTGATTCAGTCTTTGAATAAACCCATATTGTTTTACATCACTTGTACTCATCTGATTAATCATAAAAAAAATAATGAGCCTAATGCTACTAAATTTGCTAACATAAATACTTGAATTTTATATCCTGTTAATTTATTTTTTGTAATTTCATAGTCAAAGCTTCCTTTTACTGTATTAAAATCTTGTTGAAAGCCTTCTGTAAACATTGATATAACTAATAAATTAACAGACCGGGAAATATCTTTTAAGTCTTGGATATGGGCTTGCAGTTCTTTAGCATCAGCAAGTTCTTTGGCATCATCTTTAAAGTCAACAACCACTTCTCCTAAATAATTTCCCATTGTTGTTTTATATTTATCCGTATAGAAATCTTGCTCTTTTTTAATTAAATCTAATGCTGCCGCTTTAGTTGTTGCATCTTTTATTGGATAACCACGTGCCAATAATGATTCAATAATTGTATTAATAGATGACTGTGTTAATGAGCCATCGGCATTTCTTGATAAACCTACAATTGGAATGATTGATTCGCCAGAATATGTAGTAGTTGTAGAATCAGGTTTTATGGTAGGTAAAAGTTCACATTCACTAAATGAATTTAAAATCTTATCATCTGCACATTGCTTATAAACATCTTTATTAGATACACAAGCCTTTTGATTTGCGCACCAAAAACAATCTGGTGTACTTAAGCATGAACCACACGATGTTAATACACTACATTGTCCGTATGTTTTTGCACTTAATAATGTCCCCCCTTGTGCCTCAACATTACATGCTAATGGATTTGTAACTGTTGACTCGCCTGCACACATACTATTGGTTTTCGTATCTTCAACACATTTATTTTGTTTCACACACCATGAGCAGCCAAAAGTATTTGCACAACCCTTGCAATCCTTTAATGTAGCACATTCAGCTAATTGAAATCCTTCATATGTTTTATATAAAGCAAATACACTAACTGCCACTAAAATTAGAGCAAATAAAATATATATATTTTGGCCCATCTATCTATTTATGGGTTTCTTAAGAATCCAACTATTGTTAAAACAACAAGTGTAACTATTATAATAAGGACTCCATACGGAAATAATATCTTTAATTTGCCAATAGTTTCATCATTTAACCATGAAATATTTAAATGTATATGCAATCCAAATGAATTTAAAAGTGCAAAAGCGGTTAATACAAAAAAGAATATTCCTAATCCAAGAAGTACAAGTTTGGAAGCATTCCGTAGAGGTCTGTTAATTGGAAACCAACTTTCGTAATAACTATGTTTGTTTATATTTCGTAAACTATTTACACGATCTTTTGCAATTTGTAAATCTTTTTTTGCATTTTCTATATTTACATGTGTGTTTGCGAGTGTTTTCCATGAAGTTTCAACATTTGTTGCTTGATTTGTACTTATGCGCCATTCTAATTTCATTACTGCATCACTAATCTCATTAGCTTCGCTAGTAGTATATGAAGTTTGTGCATTTAATGCATCTAATCGCTCTTGTATATCGCGCGGTGAAGCTGATGAATAATCAAGAGACATCTAATCAAGGAACACAAACTCTATATATAGTTTCAATACCACTTGAAGCACTTGCTCTTGTAATCTTAAGTACATCACCGGGAACTGCGCCTAGTAAACGTCCTTGTATATCCTGATGAAACCGTATAAGAGGTAAATTGGAAATACTCTGAATATTTAGTCGTTTTTTTAGCTCTGGAATTTCTTCTTTGCTCAATAATTCATGCTTTGGAACTAACACATGTTCACGTGGATCATTCACTAATGAATCCGCTTGAAAGAAGGAAACCGTTATTTTTTTAGAAATTGCATTTAATGCTGCTGCGTGGAATAGATCAACTGTAGTGACAGGTTCAACAACTATTACATATATAATACATGATTCAATGTTGGGTATATAATCTTCTGATTCTTCATTTGCTAAATCTGAAATAAATTTTGTTAGTGTGTGTTTTACACGATTTAAGCGATAAATAACTACACATTTCTTTCCTGAAGATACTTCTTTTTCCTGTAACTCCATTTTCAAACAATTCTTCTTTTCACTAATAATCATTGATTCAATCTCCCATGGACCGAATTTTTCATATGCTGATATATCATATCCCTTCTCTGCCAGAATATTTAGCAGTGTTTTGCGACTCCGAAATAGTGTATCAATTATTTTGGCATCCATTTTCTACTGTTCTAATGTATTCTAACAATCCAATTTTTTAAATTGTTTGTTGGGTTTTTCTTTTCTTCTTTTGTTCTTTTGTTCTTTTGTTCTTTTGTTCTTTTATTGTTCCTTTACAATATTTATTCGCCCACCAGTTGGCATAGAAGGTGTATCATCACTGCCTAATTTATTTATACTAAATGTTTGGCTTGCGTTGGAATTGCTTCTACTTCTGGAAAATCTTGAAGGAGAATTTGGGCTTCGCAATATAGATCTTGGTTTAAATTCATCTATACCTTCTGCATCCATTGCTTGTTTACTTGTATCAACAACTAATGTTGGTGGAACGTTTGGAATTTGTGATCTTACTACTTGTGCATTTTGTGGTACCAATGGTACCATTGGCACCATTACAAATGGCTCTTGTGTTTCTACAATGCTTTCCGCCAATGGGGGTTCAGATACTATTGTAGAAATCTGATCATCATCTGCTTCTTCATCTGCTTGTACTTGCGCTTGTGCTTGTGGTACACCTTGTAATATTGCATCTTCAGCAATATTCGCTTTTACTGCCGCATCAATTGTCTTTTTAATTGTTGCAATTGTTATTTGTGGTATATCTTCATCTTCATCTGCAAGTCCGAGTGTTTTTAGTTGATCTGCAGTGATTGTTACTTCAGTTGGTATTTCTGGTGGTTCACTAGTATCTTCTAAAATTCGCGCAATTAATTCTTCACTCAGTAATTTTGTAACCTCTTCTTTATTAAGTCCTCGCAATGGTGTTTTGCGTAAATGAGTTACATCTTTCGTTGTTAAATATCTCATATACATATTCATATATGTATTCATTTCCTTATTCAATACTTCAAATGCATATGGAAGTTCTACAGATGAAAATGAGGTGAGGCTGCGTTTTAACGATGGTAGGATTTCTAAATTGGATGCATTTTCACCTGCAAATAATGCAGGGCCATCACATAGTGAACAGAAATAGAAATTTTCTTTTTCATTAAATATTGGTACAGTTCCACAACCATTACATATAGTCATTATTGTTCCATCAGAACGCTTCATATATGATTCACGAATGAATTCCGAAATACCATGCCCAAGTAATGCATCACGTTCCATTTCACCAATACGTAAACCTCCTTGATTACCACGTCCACCAGTCGGCTGATGCGTGCGCTGCTCCTTTCGCCCTTCCCCACGTGCATTCCATTTATCTTCTACCATATGCTTCAATCTCATTGTATATACATTTCCAACAAAAATACTAGTAGGAATCATTGTACCAGTAGTTCCATCATAGAATAATTCTTCACCATATTTCTGTATTCCGTTTTTTTCAAGAACCTTTCCAATACTTTCTTCAACGCCGCCTTCATTCATAAATGCAGTTGCATCTCCAATAAATCCTTCTAAGCATGCCGCTTTTCCTAATAGACTTTCTAGTAGTTGTGCCATGGTCATGCGCGATGGAATTGCATGAGGATTCATCATCATGTCTGGTACAAGACCAGATGCTGAGCGCGGCATGTCTGCTGCAGGAATTAACATACCCATTGTACCCTTTTGGCCATGTCGATTGGAAAATTTATCGCCCAGCTCAGGCTCACGATCTTGAATAACCCGAACTTTTACAATAGATAAACCAGCATTGTTTACTGTTACAGATACTTCTTCAACTGTTCCACTTGTCCATACTTGTGCAGTTAATGATGCATCAGCCATTTCTCCAGTCTGATTTTGAATATAACGAGCAACTAACACCGTATTTTCATCAACTGTTTCACCCTTTTTAATAATACCACGCTCATCTAACTTTTTATAATCAACGCCAGGACGTAGGCGTGTCCATCCTGGTATACTTAATGGATTTGCAACACGTGTTTTAGTATTTGCTTGCTTATCATCTTCTTCAAATGTTTCATAACTGCGATAAGTCATATTACGAAACATGCCGCGTTGAAACGAATCGGCATTAAAAACAATACCGTCTTCTTGATTGTAACCTGTAAAACATCCCATCGCTAATATCAAATTATGACCATAACCAATTTTCCCATCTGCTGCATAATCATAGTACAATGTGCGTACAAGTGGCGCTTCTCCGTAACATAATATATGTGTTTGATTGTCAAAGCGATTTTTGTAATTTGTAAAGGGAATAGAAATTCCCTGCTTTGATTGACTGCAAGACAATTGATTACGCGGTGATTGATTATGATTTGGGAAAGGAATCATAGAAGTTAGTAGTCCAAGCATAGTTGAGGGATGCAATTCAACATGTGTTGATTCGCGTTTAATTAATTCGGGATACATTGCAATAAAGGCTTCATTTGATTCATAAGGATCTACATATTCAATTGCCCCTTCATGTGGTCTTAATAAATTGACATAATCTTCAGCACTCACTCTTTCTTTTCCAACCAATGGATCTCTAAAAACAGATGATGTAATTTCTATATCTTTATTGGATGGCAGTGATCCAATTACTAGATTTCTCCAAGACTTTGCAGCCTTTATTTTTTCAGTTGGATACGTACCATGTTCAACAAATATTAATGGACGAACTGGCCGACCTTCATCAAAATAGAAAGACACATTTCTTTCACGTATATTGAATGAAATAGAACTATATGCGGGTAAACAGCCTGTACGTTTAAATAATTTACATACTGCAACTAATTCTTGTGGTTTTAATGAAAACCCTACAATTCCAGAGTTTACATATACTGGCACTGCCACTTTTAACATAAGTGGTGTTAAATCATTTACATATAATATTTGCATTGTTTTAAAAAGCCATGATATAAAAGGAATAGTATCCATTGCAAGACTTATTGCGGTTAATATTGATAGATTCTTTGTAATACCAATGCTTGAGCCACCTGGTGTTTCAGAAGTGCAGAAATAACCAAACTGTGTTGTATGGAGACGGCGTGGTCCTTGTAACTTCATACCAGTATCAAAATCAAGTACAACACGTCTACAATGTGAAAGGAAATCCAAATAAGAAAGTCGTGACAATGGTTGAATAATACCAGCTTTGTCTTCAACTCCTACACTCCATTTTCCTTTGAATCCACGAGTAATTCCTTCAGTCATTAACCCAACTTGGAAAAATGTTCCAATATTTCCTGGTAAAAAGAGATTCATAAAATCACTTCCACTGTATATTGTTTTATTGTATTTATATTCTTTATCAATCATAATTGTCACTTGCTTTGCCCAACGTTTATATACATTTTGAAAGAGCAAACGTGTGAGGAAACCACTTGTTAAACAGCGTTGATTACGTATATCATCACGATCAGTAGGTGTATCAACATTCGCATGTACGCGTAGAATCTTACGTACACAATCTGCTAAAAATAGTGCCTTATTCATCGGTTTATTTTCAACATGAATAAATAATTGATTTAATAATATATCATATACATGCGCTTCCGAGAAACCCTTTGTAAGAACTTTAATATATTGAATTGCAGAATATTGATCTAAAAATGGGCCCGCATCTAATATACTTTCATGCAATAATGGTGCAAGAATTTTTGTTTCAACATTTTCTTCAATTGGAAATATTAAGCGTAATATATCTTCATCTGTATTTATACCAAGAGCACGAAATAACACAAATAAGGGGACTGCTTTTCGCACATATGGAATTGATACATGGATTGTATTTACATTTCGCATATATGAAAAAGCAATCCGTTTTATCTCTCTTGTTTGCGCGTTTAAACATTGAATTGATGAATACATTTCAACCGCTGGATCATTTTGTTTGGAAATATATAATGTGTTATATGCCTGCTCTTGTTGTGTAATTAATACTTTTTCTGATCCATCAATAATGAAATACCCACCATAATCATACGGACTTTCACCAACCTCTTGTAAAAATATTGATGGTTTATCGCGTAATAAACAATAGCGACTGTGAAGCATTACAGGAAGCTTGCATAATGGTATACGCCCAAGATAGGCATATTTCTCATCTTTTGGATCCATTAATACAACAGTTGGTACTAATTTATTGTCAACATAGCTCATAAATGTAAGGCGAATAACTACATCTGCTTCAATATTTGTTGCATATGTAAGGTTACGTAAACGAGCTTCATTCGGATAGAGCACACGTACTTCAGTTTCATTTTTAAGAGATACAGTAGGTGTACCTATGTAAAACTGATCGCCATTTAGCCCCCCAATAAATATTTCTACACGATACTTATATTCATCCGTATTTCCTAATTTTTCTTGTAAAAGTAATATGGGATTTGAATATTTAATAATTGCAGGAATGTCATTTGCAATAAATTGGTCATAACTATTTAATTGATGATGCGTAAAAGGGTAATCAAATGTTGTAAAATATGTTTTTAACATTTTTTCAGCAAGCACTCTTGAGTCGCTCATTAATACCTATTGAAATATGAGTTTTGTTTAGTGTTTTTACAGCGCAAAAACAATAAACCAAATAATACTTTCTACAGACCCATGTATGTTGTTTGTAGAGGATTAGGCGATGCACCCAATGGTTTTCCTAGAGATACATTTTGAGCATCTTGTAAAATTGATGGAGGTACACTTGATGTTATCATGCGTTGACCACCGACTTTATTGGATCCCATGTCTACTGCAATTTGAGGTGTTATATCTGTTTTACCACATTCAGAATCCATTGCAATCTTATTTATATCATTGTAAAATGATAATCCAGAGCTTACATATGGTAAAAAGGAACCATATGCGCCTTGAACTGTTCCTTGACTACTATCAATACCGGGAGTCATCATATATTCTATTGGTGCAGCACCTCCCTTTTGTTTCTTATATGTTTTACCTTTTGATTTTGATACCTTTTTTTGCTTTGCTTGTAAACGTAAATATGTTTCAGCTGTGGGCGAATCAATTAGTTTACCAAACACTTGTTTCCAAACCTTCTTGAAAGATGTTATACTATCTTCATTTATGGGATGTTTTGCAAGGATTTTTGATGTTTCATGGTTAATTGATTCAAATCCCTTTCGTAACTGAGGAATTGTCATAACCTTTGTTTGCTTCCGCTTTCTTGTATTATTTTTGACCATTTACTAATTTATAACTATATTTGTTTTTGGAATTCATGAAATCTTTCTAACGGTATATTTTTATAGCCTTTAGATGAAATAACTTTATAATGGGAATCATCGCCGAAGGATACAGATGGTAATTTAAATTTAAATCCAGCAAATAAATTTAATACAGATACTATAACACCAATTACAATAATAGCAATTATAATTCCAGTTGCATTACCTTGTAATAGGCCAGTTGATAATAATGATTTATATTGATCCGAAAACATTGATAGATGTATTGAAATACTAATAGCCAAAAATATTGCACACAAAACAAAGATCATAAATGGAGTAAATCGGGGTATAACTAAAAATACAAGTATTCCTGCTAATCCTATTACTAAAAATGAAGGTAGGAATAGTTCCATCTAATTGTTTCAAATATTATCCATTAAGTCAATTTGTGTCAAGAAATGCTTTCTGCAACAAGGACGTTTCATATTTAATTCATCCATGATTTTCTTTTCAGGTGTATCCGGATTTGTTTTACCATCAAAGTAATATCGGTCATCAGAACCTTTTTCTTTTTTTAGTCTATCTTGATAATATTTCCATTTATCGGCAAGTACCTTTCCACAACTCATGCAGCGAATTGGAATGATCATTTCTAGTATATTTCTTCATTTTAAAGATTCCAATTTTTTGAAAAATGCGTAAGTCTACCTTTTTTTCATTATTTGGGTTCCTTAGAAATATGTCTTCCGTCGCCAATGGTAATAATTTTTTTGGTTTCAATCCCGCCGGTCGTAAAATTCGTAATTTAGAGGTGACAGTAGAAGCCTTACGGAAGGAGTTGGATGCACTAAAGAAGGCTTCTCCGGGTCTTGCTGGTGCTGGTGCTGCTGGTGTTGCTGGTGTTGCTGGTCCGGCTGGCCCTGCTGGACCCCCTGGCCCTGCTGGACCCGTCGGCCTCCCTGGCCCCCCTGGCCCTGCTGGTGCTGATGGAGCAGTAGGCCCTGTTGGACCCGCCGGCCCTATTACTTACATTGCCATGCCCCCCAACATGGCCTTACCCCCTGCTACTGCTTAAATAAGCATTAGTATTTAGTCCAATATAATAGTATTATATAACACTAGATATGCCTGAAAAAACACCCCATAAAATGAATGGAGGTCGTGAAACGATGATAAAGGTTCTTCAAGAACGATATGGTGAGCATACCGACCGATTTTGCCAATTATTAAAATCAACCGGTTCGCTTGTTGCTGGTGGTGCAGTACTAAGTTCTCTTTTCAATAACAAGATTGATACTATTCGTGATATAGATATATATGTACCAATAAAAAATTCAAAACATTTTTTACATGAACTTTTATATAAAGAAGGACGAATCACACCAGATATAGCCGCATCAGCACATAATGCTGTTAAATTTGAATTAAAATCATATAGTTCATCATTATATTGTAGTAGTTTTTTGAAACGAAATGGTATTAAAAGAGTTATGACTCTTGTCACATATCCTACAGCGCGACCTGAAAGACAACGTGGTGAACCATTTGTACCATGGGGATTTACAACTGATATAATGTTAGTGCGAAACAAGCGGTCTCCATTAGATGTTGTAAGCAATTTTGATTTAACTTTTTGTGAATGCTGGTTTGATGGAGAAAATATATGGGCAAATTTTCCACAAGATATTGTGAATAAGGATGGAAAGGTTCAGGCTGATTATGTTGATATGGTAATACGAAAGAATCAGTTTACAATGAATCGTATTAATAAATATATATCAAAAGGATTTAAAATTTCATTAGAAGCAAAGGCGGATTTAAATAGTATATTATCAAAGGAAAAGGCATGTAAGGATGATAGCCCTAATAAAACTGGATTTAAATATGAAAAAAACTACAATCGCTGGGTTGTACGATTATTACTTGAATGGTTTTCAGGACATAACACACCATATATAAGAGAATTAAAGGATGTACATGGAGAAAATGTACCATTTGACAGAAAAAATATATTAGTTGTTCCCCATAAGAATAAAACATATGTAACAGATGATGCAACTAAGAAGTTTGATCACACATCTTTAAAACCAGATCTATATGATGGTTATGATACAGATGATTATATTGAAAATGATACTATTATTTTGGAAAAAATAGTTGCAAATGCACCGAGTGAAATAGCTTACTATAGAGGTGCAAATAAATTATATGAAATTACTTCATATCCATTTATTTGTAATTATACTCATAATATTGCAGCTATTTCTATATTGAACCCACCAGATAGCGCACAATCAATCGCAGCAAATACACTACTTGATAAATTAAAATCAATGTGTTTACGAAAGGGTACTGGTTATTTACTTGAAGATGAAGGAACTTTGTATGATCTACACAACCATCCAAAGGAAGCTGGTATAACATCAGATGGCTTTGAAGCATATTTAACAGGTCATATACGCGATGTTGATAAAAGTGCTGTACCATGTTATTACAAACCTAATACAGATGCTGAAGAGCAAGCATTGCCTGAGGGGGAACGAAAGAACTGCCATAAATTTATAACTTTACCAGAAGTGCGATATGCTACAACTGAAGAATTTTATAAAAAGTATAGCGCAAAAACTAAGGGAGCACTAAATACACGACTAAAAACAACATTATCTCTTTATGATGCAACATTGTTTAATACAAAAGGAGAAGACCGAACCTATGGTATGATTTATCATGATACAGTATGCCCATTTTGTTTACAATTTGAATCTCGCAGTGAAGGCTGCGCGTATATTACACATGCAAATCCTAAATCATTAGCTATAAGCGAGTCACCTTATTGCCAAAAAGATTTCTTTGTAAAAGAAATAAAAGATAAATATAAAGATGTTTCACGACAATATGGAGCTGCAACTCATTTTGAATTTTGCGCAGAATGTGGAAGAGCCTGTATAAATCATAAACATATAACTTCAACACCACCTTATACACTCATTGAAAATGGTATTGATGCACGCGGTCATATTGATTATGGATCTTGTACTGGTGGTGGAAGACCTGAACTTTTTGCACGTATATTGGCTATACGAAAAGTATATAATGAAGGAGTTAATGCAAATGAAAATGATGAAGAAAGTCAAGCTAGTTTTAATAGATCTGATCGTATTAAAGCCGCTTTAGCTGCAGATAATGCTCCAAATGATGTAGAATTGATGGCACAAGGTAAGGCCATTTTTGAACAAACAGTTGATGAACGAAAGTGGCCAAATAGTATAGCAAATACAAGAGGAAGAGCTACAGCTGTTGGTGGTCGTTTCAGACAAACAAAAAAACACGGCGTAAGCCAAAAAAAGACTCGCAAATCACATAGAATTTCTTATAGTTCTTAATGCAGATTCGCTCAATTTGATATCTTCATGCGTTTCTAATTCATAGGCTAAACGTTTTAATGTCATGGTTGGATATTTTTTTATATATCTAACCACTATATCATTTCTTTCATTTCTATCTGGCTCCGTTGACTTTTTCTCCTTTTTTGTTACTGTTCGCTTAACTCCTTCACTTGTTTGTTTCGCTGTTTCAATATCAAGGAAACCTGCATGATGTGCATCATGACATGCTTGACATACAACAATAAGATTGCGAAGATCATTTGAGCCCCCATCTTTTTGATGTGCTATATGATGTACTTCTAGCATATGGGATAATGAAGTCTTACAAATCTCACATATGCGCACAATACAATCTTTATTATACGATGATACTTTTGTTGTAGTCTGTAGCAAATCTTTTCGTATACGATGTGCAATCTCAAGAAACTCAAAAGGTATATTCATTGCTTTTGCTACTTCTAATCCATAATAGGTTGATCCACTGCCAGGCTCAAGACGACGATCATATATAAGCAAATCTTTGGATGCATCATAATGAACTTTAAGATGCCATACACTTAGACTTTTTAGCTCTTGTAATTCCTTAATATCGTTAAGGCCGTGTAAATGAGTAGCAAATATAAAAGATACATTACGTTGTGAAAGCCAAAGTATTCCAGATGCAACTAGTGCAGTTGCTGACACTGATTCTGTACCAGAACATAACTCATCACCAAGTACCAAACTGTAACAATTCGCTGTCTTAAGAATCTCACGAAGTTCCAACATTTCTACCGCAAAAGATGAAAGGCCTGCATGTATATTATCTTGATTTAATATACGCGTATATAGTGATTTATATGGTTTGAGTGTTAGTTCACTCGCTGGCACATAACAACCAACTTGTGCAAGTAGCACAGCAATACCAACCGCCTTCATGAGAGATGATTTCCCACTTGCATTCATTCCATACAATAGCCATCCATTTCCATCTAGTGCAACATCATGTTTCACATACTCTACATTACTTGACTGATTTTCTATTAATGGATGTCTTAATCCTTTTATGGAAACGCTTGATTCTCCGTCTTCAAAAATGGGCTTTATAAAACCTTTTTCTTTAGAAACGCGTGCAATTGTAAATGTTATGTCTAGTTGACTTATATAATTTTCAAGAGTAAGCCATATATGGCGATAATTATCAGCAAGAAAGTTGCATAATGCTGGAAGTTCTTTACGCACTGCTTCTTTTAGTGAAGCACGAAGGGAAAGAGTTTTCCTATGACATTCTTCCAATAGCACACTTGTTAAACTACCTCCACTCTTTCTTATAGTTATAACTACATCCTTTCGCCCTTTATTTGCTAACTTCGCTTCTAATATACGAAGATTCTTCTGGCTTCCTTCAATTGAATATATTGATGTTTCCTTTTCTTCAAAATGGAGTGAACCTTTGGGAAGGCCACTTTGTTTTAGTAGTTCTTCAAGAAAAGCATGTGCGGTTTCTTTTTCTTGCGCTATATGTTCTTCTATGTAACGCGTTTTTGTTGGACCTACATTATTAAAAAAGGAAATATCTGCACATGCGACCTTTGCCTTTTCAACACTGAATTTGGAAAGAAAGGCAAGATGATAGCTCTTTATTTCACTAATATCTTTATTAAGAAGCGTCATAATTTCCATTGAGCGTATATATGATTGATCAAGAGCTAATATATCATCTGCATTTAAATTATATGTAAAAAACTTTTGATGAATTCGCGGTAAATCGCATATTTGCTTTAGTGCATATGTTATACTTTCCTTTCGTTCATCCATATGGAGCACCTCTTCAATCTCGTGCACGCGTGTTTTCAGTATTGTGGGGCAAGAAATTGGATACAGCATACGTTCAAGTATATCACGACGACCCATAGGTGTATAGGTTTTTTGGAAGAGCGATAGTATTGAATCATTTGTCCCAGAGCCAATCATATTTAATTGATTTAATACATTGTTTCCCAAATACATTGATTTTTCAGGATTCCAGCGTGTATGCATTTGTAATGCTATTGATGGATAATGATCTTGTAGAAAAAGTAGTAAAAATGTTAGCGAATATTCAGCGATTGATCCTTTTTCCAATCCAAGCGCATCCCATATAGAAAGCATTGATTTGTTTTGAAAAACCCTATATACATCTTCGCGCGCCTTTTCGGATTTATATACACCTAGTTCAAACTGCTTAATATACATAGGACAGCTTGTTAAATTTTGTTGTAAATAGCTTTCGCTCGGATTGAGTCCATTGCAAAGCACAAGCATTTCCTTTATTGGATGTACTTGAACAAAATGTAGAAGTCTATCAAAGTTCCATGAATCATATTTTCCTTCTAACTTTCCTGAAAAACTTATACAGCGGCCCGTTGAAACATCTAGTGCGGAGATGGAAAACTTGGGTGCATCTTTTGTTTCTTCTAAATACAATGTTGCAAGAAACGATGAATCACATGAAAAAGATTCTATATGAGTACCTGGTGAAAGTATATGAGAAACCTTGCGCTCAAGTACTTTGTTTGATGCATTTTTCACTTGATTTACAACAACAACCGTCCATCCTGCTTTTGTTAAGATGGATGCATATTTATGGAGACTTTGTTCTGGAATACCAGCAAATAAATCATTATTATCTTTATAAGACATTTGAATTCCAAGGATCTCTACAGCGCGCTGCATAGATGTGCGCCCATATCCATCGGCTTGTATTGTGTCATACATTTCATAGAATTTACCTACTTCTAGAAAAATGGATGTATTTTTGCCATACTTGGCAGAATGTGTATTGTACAATGTATAATATATATCATTCATATTTGCTATATGCCCTATATATTTACAGAGCCTTATGTTTAAGCGTCATGAAATCGCTATATATTTGACGAATCATCGCTTCTGGTGCTTTAGAATCCTTTTTAATTAACTTTGCTTCTTCAAGTGTTTTCTTAATTTCATCAAACGAGTTTTCTTGAGAATGCTTTTTAATTGTTTTTGCCTTATGAAGTTTATTACGTAAATTCTTCAATGAAAGAGAAATCTTCTTTGATTTACGTGTTTTAGATTTACCTGCATCTAACTTCACTTGTGGTGCTTTGGATACAGATAATACAACTTTTTGTGTCTTCTTAGCAGCCTTTAATACAACTTTCTTACCGCCTGCTTGAGTATCTGGCGCAATTTTTGGTGTAACAACATCTGGCGCAGAAATTTCTGCTAATCTAGATGGATTTAGACCTTCAACCGTAGTTCCGTCGGAAGAAGAGCTTGTTGAATGAAGCTGGACAACTGCCCCTTGTGTACTCCCCCCACCCTTCTTATTTTTTCTTGAGCGACGCTTACCACCTTTTTGCATAGCGCCTTCCGTCACAGTAATTTCTTTGATATCTTCGTTTTTCAGATCTGACATCAACTATTTAAGCCACACACAAAAAAATAGAAAAATTAAATGCTTTTTTAGAAAAAAGTAGGTAGTCAAAATGTTTCCATCTTATCATTCAATATTGGATAAGTATTTTACACAATGTGAGGGGCGTCATATTATCTTCCATCAAATTGAGTCATTCAATACATTTATGGATATTGATATTCCTGAAATTATTAAAAATGCCAATCCTATTATTGTACGTGGTAGTCCAGAGGTACCGTTAAGTGGTCCACGCTCTGCATTGGCTTCTGCAACTGGATTATCTACTTCTGCTGCAAATGCACTAATGGGTGTTGGTGCAGCGGTTGTTCCAGGTGCTGCTGGTGCTGGTACTACTCCTACTGGTGCTATTCCAGTTACGACCGATGAATTTATGGGACCAAAATATGAGTATGAAATGCATATGTCTTTTGAAAATCTAACATTTCGTAAGCCAACCATCTTTGAAAACAATGGTGCCATTCAGCCTATGATGCCTAATGATGCGCGCCTTCGCAATCTTACATATGCGTCTCCACTTTTCGTAGATGTTCGTGTAAAGACGACGTTCATTGATAATACGTCTAAAGGTGAACGCACAACGCGCGAACGTTTATTTCCTAATGTTCATATGGGAAAGATTCCTATTATGGTTGGCAGTAAGTATTGTCTATTACACGATCAAACATATGTACATCCAAAGGTACTTGGTGAATGCGCTGAAGATTTTGGTGGCTACTTTATTGTATCTGGTGGTGAGCGTGTGATTATTTCACAAGAGCGGATGAGTGAGAATCGCCCATTTGTATTTCGTAATAACAAAGCAAACAACAAAGACATTGAAATCATTGAAGTAAAAAGTATTGGCCCTGATAATGACCAAGTTCCAAAGAGCAATTCCGTTAAAATTGTATATCATCCCAAGAACTCGCAAATTCATTTGCTAAAAGCGAATCTTCCGCGTATTAAGAGTGATATTCCACTGTTTATATTGTTTCGTGCGCTTGGCATGACAAATGATCGCGATATTATTAACTTGATTCTCGGATCACAAGAAGAATACTTTAGCCTCTTTGACGAATCTATTCAAGAAGCGGCTTTTGTTCGCAGCCAAGAAGAGGCTTATATTTATATATCAAATGAAATGAACACGTCTGCTTCAAAACATGCGAAACATACAACCATGAAGATTCAGGATCTGTTGCATACTGAACTGTTTCCCCATGTTGGTCTCAAGGATGAGGATAATTATGCAAAGGCTTGTTTTCTAGCGCACATGACTCGCAAGCTTCTTTGGGTATCTTCTTCTAAAATCAGTAATGATGATCGTGATGCCTACCCCAATAAACGTGTTGACTTGCCAGGATTCCTACTTGCTTCATTGTTTCGTACATATTTCAATAATAAGATGGTAAAGGATATTCGTTCAGCATTGTCAAAGGAAATTCATAATGGAAGCTGGCGCGCATCTGGTAATTTTGAGGATATTGTCAATATGAGTAATATTAATAAGATTATTAAGAGTGTAATTATGGAGGTTGGACTCAAGACGAGTTTAGCAACAGGAAATTTCGGTTCTGCAAAGATTGGTGGACCTACTAAGATTGGTGTTTCCCAAGTACTCAATCGTCTAAATTACTTATCAGGTGTTTCGCATTTGCGCCGTGTTAGTACACCTATTGAAAAGACGGGTAAACTCATTGCTCCTCGTAAGTTGCATAACACTCAGTGGGGATTTATCTGTCCCTCAGAGACACCAGAAGGTCATAGTGTAGGTGTTGTAAAGAATTTGAGTAGTACTGCAAGTGTAAGTATTTACTCAAATGTAAATATATTGAAGGATTATATTAAAGCGCATCGTATGTGTATACCTTTGGCGGATTCAACTATTGAACAAAAGTATGGCCTTGTGCGGCTCTTTGTAAATGGTGCGTGGATTGGAAGTATTCCTCACGAAAATGTAATGGCTTCTATTCGCAACCTTAAAAAGGCGAAACAGGCTGGAAAGATTCATGCATTTACAGGAATTATTTGGAAGGCGCAGTACAAAGAGCTCTGGCTAACAACAGAAGCTGGTCGTCTACTTCGCCCGCTATATTGTGCAGAAACTATCCGTGAAATTGCTGCTGATACTTCTGGAGAACTGTTGAAACAAGTACATGCGGTACCTACATGGAATGAACTATTGCTTTGGGAGTCTCCTAAGGGAAATATGTTGATTGAGTATATTGATCCTGGTGAAACTGAATGTTCCTACATTGCAATGAAGTTTGAAGAACTAAGTGAAGATCATAGTCATGTAGAGATCCATCCTTCTACTGCACTCGGTACGCTTGCATCCAATATTCCCTTTCCTGATCACAATCAGTCACCTCGTAACTCCTATCAGTGTGCAATGGGTAAGCAAGCAATGGGAATGTATGCTATGAATTTCAAGGATCGGTTTGATACAATGGCACACGTATTGTGCTATCCACAGGTGCCATTTGTATCACCATACATGTCTAAATTCTATGGAGCGCAGTCTATGCCATGTGGTCAGAATGTAACGGTTGCAATTATGACTTACACGGGTTACAATCAAGAAGATTCGGTTATGTTAAATCGTTCCGCACTAGATCGTGGGTTGTTTCGCAGTATCTTCTACCGCACATACAAGGATGAAGAGCGGAAGAATCAAAGTAGTGGTGAAGAAGAGAAGTTCTGCCGACCTGATCCTGATACAACAAAGCAGCTCAAGCATGCGAATTACAGTAAATTGGATGAAGATGGATTCATTCCTGAAAATACATTTGTAGATGCGGATGATATATTGATTGGAAAGGTTGTACCAATTCGTGTACCAACTGGATCAGTCATTCCCGCAGGTGCTAAGCGTCTACGCGATGTGTCACGTACAATTCGTAACAATGAAACGGGCTGGGTTGATAAGATCTTTAAGAATCGCAATGGTGAGGGCTACAGCTTCGTAAAGGTTCGTGTGCGTCAGGATCGTATTCCTGAGATCGGTGATAAATTCTCGTCGCGTCACGGTCAAAAAGGTACTGTAGGAATGATTCTCAGTCCTGAGGACATGCCACAAACTGCATCAGGTATTATTCCTGATATTATTATCAATCCCCATTGTATTCCATCGCGCATGACTATTGCGCAGTTTATGGAAACATTGCTTGGTAAAGTATCATGTGAAATCGGAACATTAGGAGATGGCTCGCCGTTTAATGATGTAACAATGGAGGGACTATCAAATATTATGCGCGATCAACTTGGCTTAGAGCCTTATGGTAATGAGATTATGTATAACGGTTTTACAGGGCGTATGATGGAAACAAGTATCTTTACTGGTCCAGTATACTATCAGCGTTTGCGTCACTGTTCTGCTGATAAGATTCATTCGCGATCTTCTGGTCCGCTTGTTATGCTTACACGTCAGCCGGCTGAAGGTCGTGCACGTGAAGGTGGTTTGCGTTTTGGAGAGATGGAGCGAGATGCAGTAATTTCGCATGGTATTAGTGAGTTTACCAAAGAGCGATTTATGGAGTGCAGTGATCTGTTCCGTTGTTTCAGTTGTCGCGATTGTGGTTTGCTTGCTATTAGTAATCCGAAAGAGGGTGTATGGTGTTGTCGTGGCTGCGGTAATACAACGAACTTTGCTGCGATTGAGATTCCTTATGCCTACAAGCTATTGCTTCAGGAATTAGAAACGATGAATATTACTTCGCGTATTATTACACAAAGTAAGTTATTGAAGATGGGAGTAAAAGAGAAAGTAATTAAAGATTGTTAACACATTTATTCAATGATAACATGCAGAATCATATGCTATCTTATTTATTTTTTGTATTGGTAAATCATCGTGTCTTACTTTAAATGGTTTGAATATATCGTATGTAAAACTATTTGTATCTGTATGTAAAACTACTTCTGGTTTTCTTATATTATTTTCTTCATTATCAATATATCTTTCTGCATAAACAATATTGCTAGTTGGATTAGGAGAATATGTTAGTTTATATACTGTTGGTACAGGAGTATCATCAGAACGAACTTTAAAGGGGGTTAATAAATCTTTAGAATATACTTCTGGATGATGTAAATATTTTTGTCCAGGCTTAAAAAAACTTATTTCTGGATTTCCATGCATATATATATCAGAAGCACCGTGTACGTTAAACTGCTCTAGAGCACCACCGCCTTTATAGTTTTCTTGATTTTGTAATTTATTATTAATTACTTTAATTATTACTTTATTAGAATTAAAATTATAAGTAAGTAGTTCTTCCATTATATTATCCATAGTATGGATTAATTCAATAAAAAAAACGCGGTTTAAACTTTAATTATCATCAATTGCATACTTTTTTTTATGTGCGCGCTTTCGTGTACTTTTAAAACGGCGTGATTTTCGTTTTCCTCCTTTCTTTATATTTAGACTATTTGTAAATTGTGCAATTACGCTTTTAATAGTTGATAAATTATCATGAAATACTTCTTCTGTATTTTGATGAGTACTTGAATATCTAATATATGCACGTCTTATTTCATCAATTGAAGTATAATGTAAATAGTTTTTAATATGATATAAATTATAAAAAGTATTGTGAAACTCTGGCATTGAATCAAACACTAATTTGAACTCTTTCCATATATCATCTAATATCCGATCATTTACATTGGATATAAATCGTAACACATGAAGATACGTAACATCATTTTTAACAAAGTCATCATGAATTATATCATCTACAAATAGAATATTTT
>Ga0214919_10003182_pt1 | contig 25083 bp, 24 predicted proteins | sample LL1503_MetaG_FD_177994 | JGI IMG/M metagenome (GOLD analysis project Ga0214919, IMG submission 177994) | Freshwater microbial communities from Lake Lanier, Atlanta, Georgia, United States - LL-1503 | ecosystem: Environmental > Aquatic > Freshwater > Lake | place: USA: Georgia | collected... | reverse complement strand
TCTTCCCGCCAGACTTTACCGGTGCTGTCTTGAACACACAATTCACCTTGTCTGTGCATCATCAAGCTGACTTTGTCCGCCGGCTTATTTGGCGCTTGCGCCTCCAAAACAAGCATTTCTTCCTCGACATTGCAAGGCTTAACATCGTTCTCTTGGGCAATCGTTTCAGCCGCAGCAACACCCCCGCCTTGCGTGTCGACTGAAGGGGTCGTTTGCACCTGCGTGCCGGACAAAGAACCCGCGCCATCCAAATGCGAAGCCGTATTGGACGCGGGCTCGAAAGAGGGGAAGGAAACAACCCGATTTTGTTGAAACCACCAAATTCCTGCGCCCAACAAAACCGCTAACACGATCAGGTAACCCGCCCAAGAAGCTGATTGGGGCTCAGCGCGCCTCAACTTCCCGGATTCGGCTTGCAAAGGCGGCGCTGGCTCTGGAGCCAGCATTTCTTGGACAACAGGAAGCGGTTCAAAAAGAAACTCAGAAGCATCAACCGACAAGACCTGTGCAACTTTGCGTGCGGCATTGATTTTGATAGGGGTTGAATAAAAACTTTGAGCACCGCCATTTTCAAGCTCAAGGACTTGGCGTACGGAAAGACTGCACAAGCGAGCCAACTGATCGGAGCTAAGGCCTTTCGCCTCACGCAATTTGCGCAACCTGACTCCATTGACCCGTTCATCATCCGTGTGCGTTGTCACCTTGTTGTCGCCTATGTCATTTTTTGTCTTGTGATTTTATATTCAAAATGAATTATTTAAGTTCTATAAAAACAGATTTTTAATTATGCTGAATTTAATTTTTTTCTGAATTTTGTCTGCAAAAGCCTTCAAAAAATGAGCTTCACGCCTGTTTTGGCCTGAATCGCCTCCGGCGTCACGCCTGGTGCCAGCTCAACCACTTTAAGCCCTTCGGGTGACACATCCATGACGGCCAGATCGGTGATGATGCGGTCCACCACGCCCACGCCTGTCAATGGCAATGTGCAGTTGGGCAAGATCTTCAAGTCTTCGGTGCCATCTTTCTTTTTGGCCACGTGTTCCATCAGCACGATGACGCGCTTGACACCAGCCACCAGGTCCATAGCGCCCCCCATGCCTTTGACCATCTTGCCAGGGATCATCCAGTTGGCTAGATCGCCCTTCTCACTGACCTGCATCGCACCGAGAATGGACAAGTTGATCTTTCCCCCACGGATCATGGCAAACGACTGCTCACTGCCAAAGATGGAAGAGCCTTTGATGGTGGTTACGGTCTGTTTGCCTGCGTTGATCAGGTCGGCATCGACTTCATCTTCATTTGGGAAAGCACCGATACCTAACATACCGTTTTCGCTTTGCAACCAGACTTCTTTGTCGGCAGGCACAAAGTTGGCGACCAGGGTGGGAATACCAATGCCCAGGTTCACATAAAAACCGTCTTCCAATTCGTGGGCCGCACGGGCCGCCATTTGGTCTTGACTCCAGCTCATATCAAACTCCTTTTTTATCGGTCACGGCGGGCTTTAAACGCCCGCCTTTTCTGTGATGGTGCGCTTTTCAATGCGCTTTTCGGGCGTGGCGTTCAACACGATGCGGTGTACATAAATCCCCGGCAAGTGAACAGTGTCGGGATGCATAGCGCCTGTTTCCACAATTTCTTCGACCTCGACCACGCAAATTTTGCCTGCCATCGCCACCGCGGGGTTGAAGTTACGGGCGGTGTATCGGAACTGCAAATTGCCCGATTTGTCGGCACGCCAGGCCTTCACCAAGGAAACATCCGGCACCAAGGCGCGCTCCATGATGTAGACCTCGCCGTCGAATTCGCGGGTCTCTTTGCCCTCGGCCACCAATGTGCCCACCCCGGTTTTGGTAAAGAAAGCGGGAATGCCTGAACCACCCGCTCTGAGCTTTTCGGCCAAGGTGCCTTGCGGCGTGAACTCCAACGCCAACTCTCCTGCCAAATACTGACGCTCAAACTCTTTGTTCTCACCCACATAGGAAGAAATCATTTTTTTGATCTGGCGTGTTTGCAGCAACAGGCCCAAACCAAAATCATCGACACCCGCGTTATTCGAAATTGCAGTCAGGTTTTGCGTGCCCATGTCGCGCAAAGCGGCAATCAAGGCCTCGGGGATGCCACACAGGCCAAAACCACCGACAGCAATCAACTGACCGTCGGCCATGATGCCTTGCAGGGCCGCAACCGCAGAAGGGTAAATCTTGTTCACAAATAACTCCTGAAAAAATAAAACAATGGGGTGGCGAATTCTAAGTAATCAAAGACGTTGATTTTGATCATGAGAAAAAACAGACTTATTTATTGGGATGTTGCGCAGCCAAACGGGCTTCGATGATGTCGCGGTTTTTGATGGCATAGGGGTCGCCTTTTTTGGCTGCTTTGCTGTAGTACACAAGCGCCTTGGCATCGTCTACTTCAACACCCAATCCGTGGTCATACATGAAACCCAGGTTTGACAGCGCGGACGCATGGTCGTGCGCTGCGGCCAACTTGTACCAGCGCATAGCTTCTGCATAGTTAAGCGGAACACCTTTGCCGTTGGCGTACATGAAACCTACCTTGGTCTGCGCATCGGCATTGTCCTGCGCTGCGGCCAATTTGTACCAGCGCATGGCCTCGACGTAGTCTTCTTTGACGCCCAAACCACGGTCGTGCATCAAACCCACATTGATTTGCGCGACCGCATGGCCTTTTACCGCGAGCAACATGAACCAACGCATGGCCTCCACATGGTCTTTCTTAAGACCTTGCCCATTTTCCAAAAGCGCACCGATATGGATATGTGAATCCACATGGCCATGGGCTGCAGCCAACTTGTACCACTCCACCGCCTTGGCGTGGTCTTGTTCGACACCATGGTGGTTTTCATACACCAAGCCCATGGCGTACTGCGCTTCGGGATGGTCTTGTTTCGCGGCAATTTTGTACAAGCGAATGGCTTCTTGATAGTCTTGCTTGACGCCCAGCCCATATTCAAACATATGGCCCAATCTGCAATGCGCTACCACACTGCCTTGGGCCACGGCTAAACTGTACAAACGCACTGCTTCTGCTGGGTCATTGGAGACGCCGTGAGCGTGTTCATACATGGTTCCCAGATCGATTTGCGCATCGATGTTGCCTTGTTCGGCGGCCAGTTTGAAATAACGACTGGCTTCCAGAAAATTTTGTTGAACGCCCTGGCCTTTGTAGTAAATGACACCCAGGTTGTATTGCGCAAGGGCTTCCCCTTGGGCGGCTTCTTCGCGGCTTCTTTTGTATTCCGCCGCAATGGCGGCCACGATGTCATGCTGCTGCTTGAGTAGCTCTTCCATTTTGCTCATGACCAGTTCCTTGAATTTGAATAAGCGTCTAGAAACGAAAAAGCCCACAAAGGGCATCTTTCCGCACGTCAGTCACTCAAATTACCATCAAAGCGACTACAAAGCAAATACCCCCCAGAGTCAGAATGAAGCACTTTGGAAGGTGCAGTTCTCCCGCATTTACTTGCTGGCCAGTCCCTCGACCACCTCGGTTGCACTGCGAAAGGCATCGATTGCCGCCGGAAATCCGCAATACACTGTGGCGTGTAACATGATTTCACGGATTTCTTCGGGCGTGACGCCGTTGTTCAATGCGCCGCGCACATGGCCTTTGAGCTCGGTTTGTTTGCCCAAAGCGGTCAACATGGCCACTGTGACCATGCTTCGCGTCTTCAAATCCAAGCCCGGGCGTTGCCATACATTGCCCCAAGCATTGCGGGTGATGAACTCTTGCATGGGCAAGGTGTACTCAGTGGCGTTGGTGAACGCACGGTCGACAAAAGACTCTCCCATCACTTGCGTTCGGGTGGCCAGTCCTTGCTGAAAGGCGGGGTCATGGATCAATGCAGAATCTTGGGGTTTCATGGAGCGCTTTCATTTGGTGGAAAATAGCCAGAGCATAAACAATCTGAGAAAAACCATGACCACTTCACGCTACCCTGTGCCTGAACTGAACGATGTGCCCGAAGACATTCGCGCCAAAATTCTGGAGGTGCAGGACAAAGCCGGTTTTGTACCGAAAGTATTTCTGGCTTTTGCGCGACGTCCTGCTGAATGGCGCGCCTTCTTTGCTTACCACGATGCCTTGATGGTGCCCGAGTCCGTAGGCCGTGTCAGCGGCCTCTCAAAAGGAGAGCGAGAGATGATCGTGACCACCACCAGCGCGGCCAACAACTGCCTTTACTGCGTGGTGGCGCATGGTGCCATTTTGCGCATTTATGAAAAGAAACCCCTGCTGGCTGACCAGGTGGCCATCAACTACCGCAAGGCCGACATCAGCCCTCGCCAACGGGCCATGCTCGACTTTGCCATGAAGGTCTGCCGGCATTCAGACGAAATCGACGACGCTGACTTTGCTGCGCTGCATGCGCAGGGCTTCAACGACGAAGACGCTTGGGACATTGCCGCCATCACCGCTTTCTTTGGCCTGAGTAACCGCATGGCCAGTTTCAGCGGCATGATGCCTAATCCCGAGTTTTACCTGATGGGCCGAGTGCCCAAAACCAAGCCGGCTTGAGCCGGGGCTGACTGGGGCTGATCGGGGCTGCTGTGCCAGCCCTCCAGATGCAACCCCTTCAGTCCGCAGTCACCAAGGCACGTACCTCTTCGGGCAAAGGCACGGCTTTTTGCAGCGGGAAGTCCACCCAAATCGCGGTCGCGCCACCGGCGGAATAAATCACACCGGGCTCGTCGCTGCGCTCCAGCGTGATCCAGCTTTCAAAGGTGGTGCGCCCCGGGTCGCTGACGTACAACTTGGCCAGCACGTCCGAGGGGTACTCGATCTGCTTGTAGAAGTTGCAAAACGCATTCACGATGATCGGCCCCTGGCCTTTGGGGCTGGGGTCGTAACCGAGTTTGACGAACCATTCAATGCGCACCGACTCCATGAACCGGAAGTACACCGTGTTGTTCACATGGCCCATGATGTCCATGTCGCCCCAACGGACCGGGATGAGCATTTGATGGACCAATTTTTTGCGTTCGGGGATTTCGATTTTCATGGGGCCAGCTCAGTTGGAAAGTCTGTCGTCACAAGGGGTTTTCGGCCACTGTCGGCCCAGTGATTGCAGGGAGATCTGATTGTGCGGACTCACCGCATAAAATGAGTCACCAGCCCGACAGGTTTGATTTGTTCAGCCGCGGGGCTTTTCCAATACTGCAGACGAGTTCACATGACACCTTCAGAAATCTTGAGCACTTACGGCCCCCGCGAATCCATGGACTACGACGTGGTCGTGGTGGGCGGCGGCCCCGGCGGCTTGGCCACCGCGATTCGTTTGAAACAACTGGCCGCCGAAAAAGGCCAAGACGTCTCGGTCGTGGTGCTGGAAAAAGGCGGCGAGCCCGGCGCGCACATTTTGTCGGGCGCCATCATGGACCCCAAGGCGCTGAGTGAATTGCTGCCCAACTGGAAAGAGCTGGGCGCGCCGCTGAACCAGCCCGTCACCGACGACGCCTGGAGCTTTTTGAGCGAAACCTCTGCCCTGCGCACCCCCAATATGCTGCTGCCCGAGTGCGCGCAGAACCACGGCAACTACATCATCAGCCTGTCCAACTTCACCCGCTGGCTGGCGCAGCAAGCGGAAAACCTGGGGGTGGAGATTTTTCCGGGCTTCACCGCCGCCGAGGTGCTCTACAACGACGACGGCTCAGCGAACGGGGGTTTACCTTCGGTCAAGGGCGTGGCCACCGGCAACCTGGGCGTGGGCAAAGACGGTGAGCCGACCGAAAATTTTCAGCTGGGCATGGAGCTGCACGCCAAGTACACCGTGTTTGCCGAAGGCGCACGCGGTCACCTGGGCAAGCAGTTGATCGCCAAATACAAGTTAGACGAAGGGCGCGATCCGCAAACCTATGGCATCGGCATCAAAGAAGTGTGGGAGATCGACCCCTCGCGCCACACCCCCGGCTTTGTCATGCACAGCGCAGGCTGGCCACTTGAAAACGACACCTACGGCGGCGCTTTCATGTACCACATGGAAGACAACAAAGTGGCCATCGGTTTTGTCGTCGGCCTGAACTACAGCAACCCCTGGCTGAGCCCGTTTGAAGAATTTCAGCGCTGGAAAACCCACCCCAACATCAGCTGGTATTTCAAGAACGACAAGGGCGAAGTCAACGCCAAGCGCTTGGGCTATGGCGCACGCGCCATCACTGCCGGTGGCTTGATGAGCTTGCCCAAAACCGTGTTCCCCGGCGGCGCGCTGGTGGGCTGCGATGCCGGTTACCTCAACACCAGCCGCATCAAAGGCAGCCATGCCGCCATCAAGACCGGCATGCTGGCCGCCGAGGCGGCTTACGACGCCATCGTGGCAGGACGCCAACATGACGAACTCAGCGCCTACCCGCAAGCTTTTGAAAACAGCTGGCTGCACACCGAGCTGAACAAATCACGCAACTTCAAGAGCTGGTTCAAAAAAGGCCTGGTGGTGGCCACTGTGATGAACGGCTTTGAGCAACTGGTGCTGCGCGGTCATATGCCCTGGACGCTGCGCCGAGACAAGGCGGACCACACGTATCTAAAGCCTGCGGCAGAATGCCCCAAGATCAACTACCCCAAACCGGATGGCAAGCTCACGTTTGACCGCTTGAGCAGCGTCTTCATCAGCAACACCAACCATGAAGAAAACCAGCCCGCGCACTTGACGCTGAAAGACGCCACGGTGCCGGTCAGCATCAACTTGGCCCAATACGCAGGACCCGAAAGCCGCTACTGCCCGGCGGGCGTTTACGAGTACGTCAAGAACGAAGACAACTCCGACCGCTTGCAGATCAATGCGCAAAACTGCGTGCATTGCAAGACCTGCGACATCAAAGACCCAACGCAAAATATCGTCTGGGTCACACCGGAGGGCGGCGGCGGACCGAACTACACAGGCATGTAAACAGCACAAGCCAGCACCTGCATACCGGTAAACGCGTAACATAACTCCCGCAAAATGATCAGATAATGCAGCGTTGTATGACAAATCTGCATTTCAAATTTTTCTTCCACCTCTTTTGTAAATACCGCATATGAAATTAAATCCACTTTTAATCGGTTTGAGCCTGGCTGCAGGCTTCATGACAGGCGCTTCGGCCCAAACCGTGCTCAAAATCGGCTACGCCACAACACTGACATCCCATTACGGTGTGGGCACGACCGTCTTCTGCGACGACATCGAAAAAGGAACACAAGGCCGCTACAAGTGCCAGCAGTTCCCCAACAGCGCCTTGGGCGGCGAGCGCGAAATGATCGAAGCTGTCCAGCTGGGTACTCTTGATCTCGTTAACACCTCGACCGGCCCCGTGGGCAACTTTGTTCCTGAAGTCAAGATTGTGGACATTCCCTTTCTGTTTCGTGACTATGACCATGCCCGCAAAGTCATGGATGGTCCCATCGGCCAGGACATCCTGACCAAGTTCCCTTCCAAAGGCCTGATCGCCTTGGCTTGGACAGAGAACGGCTTTCGCCACATGACCAACAGCAAGCAACCCATCGTCAAGCCATCCGACGCAGCAGGCTTGAAAATGCGCACCATGGAAAACAAGGTGCACATGGACGGCTACCGCACCTTCGGTATTCAGCCCACGCCCATGGCCTTTCCCGAAGTGTTTGGCGCTTTGCAGCAAGGCACTGTGGATGGCCAAGAAAATCCCATACCCGTGATTCTGGCTTCCAAGTTTTCGCAAGTGCAAAAGTACCTTTCACTGACGGGCCACGTTTACTCACCAGCGCTGCTGATCACATCGCCTCGATTGATGAACAAGTTGAGCGATGCGGACAAAAAAGTCTTTTCAGATGCCGCCAAAAAGGCAGGCACTGCACAGCGCAAAAAAGTCAATGACGACGAAAACAATGGCATCGCGCAGTTGGAAAAAGAAGGCATGAGCGTGGTTCGCAAAGTGGACGGTCAAGCCTTTCGTGATGCCTTGATTCCAGCCTATGCCGGCTACTCGAAAGAGTTTGGCGCGGACAATATCCGCAAAATTCAAGACGTGAAGTAACTCCTTTTCCGTTTTAAATCGGCCTGTGCAGACAGTTTGATGCACAGGCCTTTTTATGCATGACTTGCTTTGAGATGCCCCATGTTTTTAGATAAGTTTGAATCCGGTTTCATGCGCTTCAACCGCTGGTTGTTGATCATCATGCTGGCTGTGATGTCGTTGATTATTTTTGCCAATGTGAGCTTGCGCTACACCACCAGCCAGTCGATTGAGTGGGCTGAAGAAGTGGCACGTCATTTGATGATTTGGCTGACCTTCATTGGCTGCGGACCTGTGCTGCGCTATGGCGGTCACATTGCGATTGACAACCTGCAGGATGCCATGCCAACCAAATTGGCTGTTTTTTTACGCGTCATCATCGCTGTTTTGGTCACGGCGTTTTGTGTTTTTTGCATCTGGACCGGCCTGGACTACATGGACCGTACGCAGTACCAGACCACCCCGTCCACCCAAATTTCTGTGGCCTGGATTTATGCTGCATTGCCCATCGGCATGGGCATGACGCTGATCCATTGGTTGCTGATTGTGCGCCGTTATGTGCTGCGCCGCGAATTTGCAAGCGACGCTCACTTTGACGCTACGGCGAGTGCATCTCTATGAGCCCGAGTGTGATTTTGTTGTTGTCGGTCTGCGTGTATCTGGCCATCGGCGTGCCCGTAGCTTTTGCATTGGGCCTGTCCACGGTGACCGCATTGTTGGTGTCCGGCAGTTTCCCCATGCTGGTGTTGTTGAAAGAAACTTTTACCGGCATCGACAGTTTTCCTTTGATGGCCGTGCCCTTCTTTATTTTGGCCGCCGAGTTGATGAGCGGGGGCTCACTGACCGAGGTGCTGCTGAAATTTGCAGGTCAGTTTGTAGGCCACAAACGGGGTGGCCTGGGCTACACCAATGTCGTGGCTTTGACGTTCTTTTCCGGCATTTCCGGCTCGGCCTTGGCGGATGCGGCGGGGCCGGGCTCGATGATGATCAAGATGATGGACAAGGCTGGCTACGACCGTCCTTATGCAGCGGCATTGACAGCATCGACTGCGATTGTGGGGCCGATCATTCCACCCTCGATCATCATGATCATCTATGCCTTGGCTGATGACAACGTCTCTGTGGGCGCTTTGTTTGTCGCGGGCTTAATCCCTGGCCTTTTGATTGCTGCGGCGATGTGCGTGGTCAATTGGTATATCTCCAAAAAACGCAATTACAAAGGCGATGGCCAGATGCCGACAGGCCCCGAGATGCTCAAAACCACTTGGCAAGCACTGCCTGCCATTTTGCTGCCGGTTTTGATTTTGGGAGGCATGCGCGCCGGATGGTTCACGCCCACCGAGGCCTCAGTCGTGGCCGTTTTTTATGCCTTGGTCTGCGGAAAATACATCTACCGCACTTTGGAGTGGAAGGCTGTGCCGGATATTCTTTCACGCTCGGCCCTGCTGACGGCGTCCGTCTTGTTGATCATCGGCATGTCCGCTTCCTTTGCATGGATTTTGACCATCGAAGGTGTGCCGCAGACCATGGCCAACTGGATCACCAGCATTCACTTGAATGCGTGGACATTCCTGATCGTCATCAACGTATTTTTGCTGCTGTTCGGTATTTTCATTGAGCCTTTGCCAGGCGTGATGGTGCTGGTGCCCATCTTGGCACCCGTGGCCGCCAAAATCGGGGTAGACCCGATCCACTTTGCCATGGTGGTTATCTTTAACCTCACCTTGGGCATGATTACGCCCCCCGTGGGCGGCCTGTTGTTTGTGACCTCCAATGTTTCCAAAGTACCGCTGACAGAGCTCACGCGTGAGCTCAAACCTTTTTTGATCGCACACGGCATCGTTTTGGTGCTGTTGACCTTTGTGCCGGCATTGTCAAATTGGCTGCCTCATGCCATGGGTTTCAAATAATCGCGCCTATAATTCAATTTGTCAGGAGAGTGTCTGACCTGCTCAATCAGGTCAGACCACCGAAGGCGCAAGCAGTCTAGATTGCTGAACGCTCAGGTACCGAGGACTGACAACCGTTTTGAACTGTCACAAGTTCATCACGTGACCTCACTGGAGAGAGATGGTGGTTCATCAGACACCCCATCCACCGAAGGAGCAACCCGCAGTTCGCTGGCCCATTGGGGCTTGGTGAACCCGGCGAATCTCTCAGGTAAAGCGGACAGCGAGGGCAGGTCATGGCCAAGGCCATGGCATTTCAATGCCCTTGGAGTTTTTTGTGACCGCTGACACCTTATTGCTGACCACCCCGCTCCATGCCTTGCACCTTGAACTGGGGGCCCGCATGGTGCCATTTGCCGGTTACAGCATGCCGGTGCAATACCCGGCCGGCCTGATGACCGAACACCACCACACGCGCCAAGCGGCAGGCCTGTTTGATGTTTCGCACATGGGCCAACTGCGTCTGGCAGGCCCCGATGCCGCGGCCGCATTCGAGAGTCTGATGCCCGTGGATGTGGTCGATTTGGGGGTCGGCAAACAGCGCTATGGCCTGCTGCTGAATGAGGCAGGCGGCATCCTGGACGACTTGATGTTTGTCAATCGGGATGTCATGGACGGAGGAGATATTTTTGTGGTCGTCAATGGTGCCTGCAAAGTGGCTGACACTGCCCACATCCGATCGCACATTGGATCGCGCTGCCAAGTTACAACCCTGCCAGAGCAAGCGCTACTGGCACTGCAAGGCCCTCTGGCCGTGACGGCTTTGTCAAGACTGGTTGCAGGCGTCGAGAAGTTGGTTTTCATGACGGGCGGCACTTTTGAATGGCAAGGCGCTGCCTTGTTCGTTACCCGCAGCGGCTACACCGGTGAAGACGGTTTTGAAATTTCAGTGCACGCCGCGCACGCTGAAGCTTTGGCCCGTGCGCTGCTGAACCAACCCGAAGTCCAGCCGATTGGCTTGGGTGCGCGTAACGCCCTGCGGCTGGAAGCGGGGCTGTGCCTTTATGGCCAAGACATCGACACGACCACAACGCCCGTCGAAGCTGGCCTGAACTGGGCTCTGCAAAAGTCACGCCGAAGCGCAGGCGCCCGCGCAGGTGGCTTTCCGGGAGCTGAAAAGATTTTGGGGCAACTGGACGGCACGGCACCGGTCGAGCGCCAACGTGTAGGCCTGATTGCCCGGGAGCGCGTCCCTGTCAGAGAACACGTCACGCTGCAAAACGCGCAAGGTGAGCGGGTCGGCGAAGTCACCAGCGGGCTGCTCGGACCTACCGCGAACCAACCGATTGCCATGGCCTATGTGCAGACACAATACGCCAAAACCGGAACGCTTTTGAACGCCATGGTGCGGGGCAAAGCTGTGCCGATGTGCGTCAGTGCCATGCCCTTTGTACCGACCCGCTATTTTCGCGGCCCTGTTTAGTGGGCAGCAATCGGGATCTGACCCCAATTAGATATAGATAAACTGACTTTCATTTTTTTGGAGAACATGATGAGCTTGAAATACACCGAAGATCACGAATGGATTCAATTGGAGGGGGACATTGCGGTGGTTGGGATTACACACCATGCGCAGGATGCATTGGGTGATGTGGTGTTTGTTGATCTGCCCGAAGTGGGCAAATCGTTTGCACAAAAAGACATTGCGGGCGTGGTCGAATCCGTGAAAGCGGCGGCCGATGTGTACATGCCCGTCAGCGGTGAAGTCACCGAAGTGAACGAAGCATTGCGCAACGATCCGTCCCTGGCCAACTCCGACCCCTTGGGCCAGGGTTGGTTCTTCAAAGTCAAGTTGTCCGCCCCCGCCGAAGTCGACGCCTTACTTGATGAGACAGGCTATACCCAATTCACCGCAAGCTAAACCTTCAGCCGCTCCCCTGTAGGAGCTTGCCTGCAAGCGATGGCTGTCGAAGCTTCACTGCTTCCATCATCGCCAGCAGGCTGGCTCCTACACAAAATGCAATACAACGATCTGGAACCCTCATGCTGATGTCCACCCTCAAACCTTTGGTCGAGCTCGAAAACCCGGCCGAATTCATCGCTCGCCATATCGGCATCAGTGCCGAAGATGAGCGTCACATGCTCTCGGTCATCGGTGAAGCCTCGCGTCGCGCCTTGATTGAAGGGATTGTGCCGCGCAGCATAGCGCGCCGTCAGGCCATGCAACTGCCTTCGCCTGTGACCGAAGCGGCCGCCCTGGCAGAACTTCAAGTGATGGCCAGAAAAAACAAGCTGCTCAAAAGTTTCATCGGACAAGGCTATTACGGCACGCACACACCGGGGGTGATTCTGCGCAACATCCTCGAAAACCCTGCTTGGTACACCGCCTACACACCGTATCAGGCTGAAATTTCGCAAGGCCGAATGGAAGCCTTGGTGAACTTCCAAACCATGGTGACCGATCTGACCGGCATGGACATCGCTAACGCCTCCATGCTCGATGAAGCCACAGCCGCTGCCGAGGCGATGACTCTGGCGAAGCGCTCGGTCAAGGCGAAGGGCGATGTGTTCATCGTCAGTGGCGAATGCCATCCTCAAACCATTGAAGTCATCCAGACCCGGGCTGCGCCTTTGGGTATTCAAGTGAAGCTCGTCCGCTCCAGTGACGAATGGCAATCGGCTATTGCGCAGGGAGACTACTTCGCTGCACTGAACCAGTACCCCGGCAGCAGCGGCGGGTTGGCAGACTGGCAATTGTCCGCCGAGCGGGTCCACAGCCATCAGGCCGCCTTCATTTTGGCCGCCGACTTGTTGGCCTTGACCCTGCTTAAATCGCCTGGCGAAATGGGCGCCGACATCGTGATCGGCACCACCCAACGCTTTGGCATGCCCATAGGTGCTGGGGGCCCGCACGCCGCCTACATGGCCTGTCGCGATGCCTTCAAACGGTCTATGCCCGGCCGACTGGTGGGTGTGAGTGTGGATGGGCACGGACAGCCAGCCTACCGATTGGCCTTGCAAACCCGCGAGCAGCATATCCGCCGCGAAAAAGCCACCTCCAACATCTGCACAGCCCAGGTACTGCCCGCCGTGGTGGCCAGCATGTACGCCGTTTACCACGGCCCAGCGGGTTTGCAGCGCATTGCAAGACGGGTCGCAAGCTACACCGCATTGCTGGCCCAAGGTCTCAAGCAACTGGACGCCTCGTTGCTGCATGATGCTGCATTCGACACCTTGACCATTGACATGAGAACGGCGCAAGCGGCTGAAGTCCTGCACGCCCACGCGGTTACCAAAGGATTCAATCTGCGCCGCTTCTCTGGGGCGCGCGCAGGCTTTGTGGGCATCAGCCTGGACGAAACCACCACTCGCCAAGACATCACCGCGCTGTGGGCTTTGTTCGCACAAGAAGGGCAGCAACTCCCCTCTTTCGATTCGTTCGAAAAAGGCATCGCCACACTGATCCCTGAATCGCTGCAACGCAGTACCCCGTTTCTCACCCACCCGGTCTTCAACCGTTACCACTCAGAAACCGGCATGCTGCGCTACATCCGGCAACTGTCTGACAAAGACTTGGCCCTCGACCGCACCATGATCCCGCTGGGGTCTTGCACCATGAAGCTCAATGCCACCAGCGAGATGATTCCGATCACTTGGCCCGAATTTGCGCTGCCGCACCCGTTTGCGCCTGCAGACCAATTGCAAGGTTATGCCGAACTCGACCAGCAACTGCGCGACTGGCTGTGCCAGGCCACGGGCTACAAAGGGATCAGCCTGCAACCCAATGCCGGCTCGCAAGGCGAGTACGCCGGCCTTTTGGTGATTCAGGCCTACCACCGCGCCCAAGGTCAAGGGCACCGCAACATCTGTCTGATCCCGTCCAGCGCCCACGGCACCAACCCGGCCAGCGCTCAAATGGTGGGCCTGCAGGTGGTGGTGACGAAATGCGATGACAACGGCAACGTGGACATGGCCGATCTGCAAGCCCAATGCGAACAGCACAGCGCCAATTTGGCCGCCGTGATGATCACCTACCCCAGCACGCACGGCGTGTTTGAAACCCAGGTCAAAGCCTTGTGCGAGCTGGTTCACCAGCATGGCGGGCGTGTGTACGTCGACGGTGCCAACATGAACGCCCTGGTCGGCGTGGCCGCGCCCGGCGAGTTTGGCGGTGATGTCAGCCACCTCAATCTGCACAAGACCTTTTGCATCCCGCATGGCGGCGGCGGGCCCGGTGTCGGTCCGGTCTGCGTGGTGGAAGATCTCGTACCCTACTTGCCCGGTCACGCCACAGGCGGCTTGCCGGTCAACGGTGTGGGCGCCATCTCGGCTGCGCCACTCGGTAATGCAGCGGTCTTACCGATCAGCTGGATGTATTGCCGCATGATGGGCGCAGACGGCTTGAAGCATGCGACTGAAGCCGCTATTTTGGCGGCCAACTACATCAGCAAGCGCTTGGCCGACCATTACCCCACCCTTTACGCCAGTGACAACGGCCGCGTGGCCCACGAATGCATTCTGGATCTTCGTGCCCTCAAGGAAACCAGCGGCGTGATGGCCGAAGACGTTGCCAAGCGCTTGATGGACTATGGCTTTCATGCGCCCACACTCTCTTTCCCCGTGGTCAACACCTTGATGGTGGAACCCACCGAGAGCGAGACACGGGAAGAGCTCGACCGTTTCATTGACGCGATGATTGCCATCCGCGAGGAAATTCGACACATCGAAAACGGGGTTTGGCCACAAGACAATAACCCTCTCAAAAATGCACCCCACACCGCCAGCAGTTTGATGGCGGCCGAATGGAACCACCCGTATTCACGTGAAATTGGTGGCTCCTTAACAGGTCGCTTACCAGGCAGCGTCAAGTACTGGCCTCCCGTGGGTCGTGTGGACAATGTGTATGGCGACCGCAACCTGTTTTGCAGCTGCTTGCCCGTCGGTGAAATCACCTGACATGCCGCTTTCGATTCTGCCTGTCGACTACAGCCATCCGGCGCAGCGCGCTGCCTTGGTGATGCTGCTCGATGCCTATGCCCGCGACCCCATGGGGGGTGGCGAAGGATTGACGCAAGATGTGAAGGACCGTTTGTGCGACGACCTCGCCCAGCGGCCGCATGCCTTCAGCTTCATTGCTTGGAAGGGCGCGGATGAACCAGCCCAGGCTGTGGGCCTTGTCAATTGCCTTGAGGGCTACTCCACCTTCAAAGCCCTGCCCTTGATGAACATCCACGACATTGCGGTGCTGCCAGCGCATCGCGGTGCCGGCGTAGGACAAGCTTTGCTTGCTGCCGCAGAACAACTGGCCCGGCAACGCGGGTGCTGCAAGCTCACGCTGGAAGTATTGACTGGCAACCACCTCGCCCTGTCCAGTTATGTGCGGTTTGGCTTTGCCCCTTACGCACTGGACGCAGAGGCCGGGCAAGCCAGTTTCATGCAAAAGTGGCTTTAATGCCTTGCAGGGATAATCGAACACATCCCTACTTTTGAGCATCCCGTCACAGTGCCTCCCATCCAAGTCCTGAGCCTCATCCCACCGATGACGCAGCTCAACACACCCTACCCGTCTACGGCCTACCTGACGGGTTTTTTGCGTTCGCGCGGCATCACCGCGGTGCAAGAAGACTTGGCCTTGTCCTTGGTGCTGGCCTTGCTGAATCGCGAGGGCTTGCACGCCCTGCGAGACGCGGTGCGGTCCCTACCGGAAGCCGATCGCTCGGGCCCGGTCAATTTCTTTCTGGACCACTTTGCAGCCTATGCCCAGACCATTGATCCGGTGATTGCCTTTTTACAAGGGCGCGACAGCACCCTGAGCCACCGCATTGCAGGCCGTGGTTTTTTGCCTGAAGGACCTCGCTTTGCGGCACTCGATGCCTACGACGACGATGGCTCGGGCGACCCTTTAGGTTGGGCTTTTGGCGCCCTCGGCCAACAAGATCGCGCACGGCATCTGGCCACCTTGTACCTGAACGATTTGGCCGATGTGCTGCGCGATGGTGTGGACGAAGGCTTTGAGTTTGTGCGCTACGCCGAACGCTTGGCCGCCAGCCAACCCAGCTTTGAGGCGCTGGCCCAGGCCTTGGCGCAGCCGCCCCATTTGATCGACTCCGTCTTGGAGCGCTTGGCACTGCAAGCGATTGACAAACACCAACCGAGCTTGGTCTTGCTGTCGGTGCCCTTTCCAGGCTCGGTGTATTCGGCCTTTCGCATCGCGCAGTGCATCAAGCGCGCGCACCCGCAGATTCGCATCGCCATGGGCGGCGGCTTTGTCAACACCGAGTTGCGCGAACTGTCTGATGTCCGCGTATTCGAACATGTGGACTTCATCACGCTCGACGGTGGCGAACGACCCCTGTTGAATTTGATTGAACATCTGCAAGGCCAGCGCAGTGCCCAACGATTGGTGCGTACCTTCGTCAAAAACGAAGCCGGCCAGGTACAGTACATCAACCTGCAAGAGCCCGAGATCGCCTTTGAAGACGTTGGCACGCCCACTTGGGATGGCCTGCCGCTGCACAACTACCTCTCGCTGCTCGACATGCTCAACCCCATGAACCGGCTGTGGAGCGATGGGCGCTGGAACAAGCTCACCGTGGCGCACGGCTGCTACTGGAAGAAGTGCAGCTTTTGCGATGTGAGCCTGGACTACATCAGCCGCTACGAGACGGCCAGCGCCAGCACGCTGGTCGACCGCATCGAGCAGATTGTGGCCGAAACCGGACAAACCGGCTTTCACTTTGTCGACGAAGCCGCACCTCCCAAAGCCCTCAAAGCCCTGGCCGAAGAACTGCTGCGCCGCAGCGTGCAGATTTCGTGGTGGGGCAATATCCGTTTTGAAAAAACATTCACGCCTGAGCTGTGCGAACTTCTGGCGCAAAGCGGCTGCATCGCCATATCAGGCGGTCTCGAAGTCGCATCAGATCGTTTGCTCAAGTTGATGCAAAAAGGTGTCTCGGTCGACCAGGTGGCGCAAGTCACCAAAGGCTTTGCCGACGCGGGCGTGCTGGTGCATGCCTACCTGATGTACGGCTTTCCCACGCAAACGCTGCAAGACACGGTGGACGCGCTCGAATACGTGCGTCAGCTGTTTGAAAACGGCTGCATTCACAGTGGCTTCTTTCATCGCTTTGTCTGCACAGTCCATTCACCTGTGGGCCGAGATCCCGAAGCTTATGGCGTGACGCTCTTGCCCCTGCCTGAAGGCACATTTGCCAAAAACGATGTGGGCTTTGTGGACCCCACAAGCATGCCCCCGGGGGTGGACCACGACCTGTTGGGTCAAGGCCTGAAAAAGGCCATCTACAACTACATGCATGGCATCGGACTGGATGCCGATGTGCGCCAGTGGTTTGAACTGCCCAAGGGGAAATGCCCCAAAACGACTGTTTCACGGCAAAAAATCGCGGCTGTTCTGTCGTGACTCACCAAGGAATGTGCTGCCCCAGGTGATCCACAAACTGCGCCCGCCTGGTGGCGGGCAGCGCGTCCAACACCGCCAGCAAACGCTGGGCGGCGTCTTTCGGGTGCAGGGCGTCTTCGCCCACAAAAGGCTGGCTCAGCGCCGACTGCACCGTGCCCGGCTGCAAAGCCGCCACCACCGCCAAGGGTCTGCGCCGCGCGATTTCGATGGCCGCGGTTTGCAACAACATATTGAGTGCGGCCTTGGCCGCACGGTAGCCGTACCAGCCGCCTTTGCGGTTGTCTTCGATGCTGCCGACCCGTGCCGACAGCTTGCCCCAAATGACCCGTTCGCCCGAAGCCAACAGGGGCACAAAATGCTTGAGCAACAAACCGGGGCCCACGGCGTTCAGGTGCAAAGCATTCAACAGATGGTCGGCATCAAGCTCGTCCAGTCGTTTTTCTGGGCCACGCCCGTTATGGGTCAAAGCGCCAGTGGCGTCCAGCATCAAATGAAAAGGCCCTGCCGCAGCCACAGCCTGTGCGCAGGCCGCGATGCGGGGTTCACTGCGCAAATCAAAGCCCGGAAGGCTGTCACGTGACAGGCCCATGACGCTGGCACAGCGTGGATCGCTTTGCAGTTGTTTGAGCAACGCCAGACCGATGGCGCCACTGGCACCGAACACCAAGGCACGGTAGCCCTCAGGCAAGGCATGCATCATGTGGGGGCTTTGCCTGGCGCAAGGTCGTAGGCGCACCTGAAACCCACGTACACCGCATAAAAGTCGGCGGCTTTGAAGGCCTGCACATCCGCCTTCATGTTGAATGCGCCGTACCACCAAGAACCGCCCACAGTACGTCGCATGTCGCCTTGTGCATCGGTGGTCCACTCCCACACATTGGCGCCCATGTCGAACAGCCCGTTCACCCCTTGGCGCGTGGCGCCTGCAGGGGCGGCGCGTGGCCAAGGATCCGGGTCGCTGGTGTTGGCGCCTTGGGGGCTGTCTCCCGTGGTCCAGGGGTAAGTTTGGCCTTTCACCCAAGGTGCTGGCGGGGCATCGCGCATCTCGGTGAAACCCGCCTTTTGCCATTCAGCACCCGTAGGCAAGCGGCCGCCGGCCCAGCGGCAATAGGCCTCGGACTCTGAAAAGTCCAGATGCACTGCGGGCAAATCCTGGCTGCTCGGCGTCACGCCATCCGGTGTACGCCAAGACCAACCCGCACGGCGCTGCCAACCTGCAAGGTATTCAACACCACCCCCTTCACGTTCTGCACGGGTGACCACACCATTCAACTCGGCATAACGCGCAAACTGACCAATCGTCACTTCGGTCCGGTCAATGGCAAACAGCCCCAATGAGACACGTTGCCCCACGGGGCCCTGTGCATAGCTGCACGCGGCCATCCCCGCCCAAAACATCCCTGCCAACAGTAATTTCATGATGAATGACTTTCCTTGTCCAAGCGCCTCAGCAAACGCTGCAAGAGTGGACGCATTGGCAAAAAAAGTTGGTAGGCGATTTCAAACAACCAAGCCAAAGGCGGCCGTGCAGAAATCATGCCCAACCAATGCCATCCAGAAAAGCAGCGCCACAGATCAGAAAATGCCGCTGCGCCACTGACCAATCGCCCATCACTGTGCCGGACATGGAAACGCGCCATGGCCGCTTGGCAGGTCAGCGCGGGTCCCAGCGCCTGATCCAGGCTGACATCCACCCACGCCAAGTTGACGGCTTCAGGTAAACGACGGTACAGGGCAATTTCGCGTCTGCACAATGGGCAAGACCCGTCGAAATACACGGTCAACAGAGGGATGGTTTTCATGTCGAAAATATACCGCTGAGAAAGGGTTTACAAACTGAACGCATCCATCGACAGCGTTCCCAGCATCACTTCCCGCGTGATGTAATTGACAGGGACTTGAAGATTTTGACCCCAATGGGCTGCGCCGAGGGCAAAGTAAATCGTCACAAAATGCTCGTCCGTGGGATGAACCCGTGCCGACTCAGGCGCACGAACACGATAGTCCAACATGGCTTGCAGATCACCCGTCTTCATTTGCGTTTCGATCCATGTACTGAAGGCCAGCACATGCGGTGCCGCAGGGCCGCCCTCACGGCGGATATCGGAGAGGTTATGTGTCATGCTGCCGGATCCCACCAACAACACACCCTGCTCACGCAAAGGAGACAAAGCCTCACCCATCGCATACAACTGAGCAGGTGTGGCACTGGCGGGCAATGAAATTTGGACCAAGGGCACATTGGCCTGCGGGTACAAATGCATCATCGGTACCCAGGCCCCATGGTCAAAGGGGCGTTGTGCATCCGGCTCAGCAGGCAAGCCTGCCGAAGAAAACAAATCCAAGATGTCTTGCGCCAATTCGGGGCTACCGGGTGCCGGATATTGCAAAGCATACAAAGCGGGTGGGAATCCGCCAAAGTCATGCCATGTGGGCGGCGCAGGCTGGGTCATGACGGAAAGACCTGCAGTCATCCAATGCGGCGACATGAGCACAACGCCCTTCAAGCTTTGCGCTGGCGCATGGGCTTGCGCCCATGCGGTCAAAGCAGGACCACTGCTGCCTGATTCGATGGCAAAAGTGGGTGATCCGTGCGAAACAAACAGAACGGGCGTGGTCATGGCTTCAAACTTCGCCCGCGGCAATACGGCGCAGCGCTTGCTCAAACACCTCCGTCGGTTGACCCCCCGAAATCAGATGCCGGTCATTGATAATCACCGCAGGGACCGAATGAATACCCGCCTGCAGATAAAACTGCTCGCGCTCGCGAACCTCTGCCGCATACGTATCGCTTTGCAAAATGTGCTGAGCGGTGGCCAGGTCCATGCCCACCTCCACAACACAAGCCAACAAGACGTCATGCGATTCGATGCACTCAGCCCGACCTTGGTAAGACGCCAACAAGGCTTTTTTCAGCGCATGCTGCTGACCCTGCGTGCCCGAGGCATGCGCCCAATGCAGTAAGCGATGCGCATCAAAGGTGTTGTACACACGACCACGGCCGCCGGGTGCAAATGCAAAGCCGACTTCAGCACCGCGGGCACTGATGTTGTGCCGCATTTGCACTTGCTGTTCAGGGGTGGAGCCGTATTTTTGGGTGATGTGTTCGGTCAGGTCCTGCCCACCGGATGGCATGTTCGGGTTCAACTCAAAAGGTTGAAAGTGCACTTCAGCCTGGACTTCGCCTTGCAATCTGCCCAAGGCGCCCTCCAAGGCCCCCAAGCCCACCGCGCACCATGGGCAAGCAATGTCAGAGACAAAATCAATTTTAAGATGCGTGGTCATCGCGGGCTCCAAAAAAACATATCTTGCACGAATTCAATCAACCTTGAAATCAACGCAGCACTTTCAACAGCAAGTCGTTGAAGGCTTGGGCCGCTTCGTATTGCACCCAATGACCTGAACCTGGCACGGTATGCCAGCCATCCCAGTGCGGCGTGAGTTGCGCCATCAAGGTCTTCACTTCAGGCATGCGGTAAGAATAAAGCGCATCATGCTCACCGTAAATAGCGCTCACCGGCATCTGCAAATGAGGCAAAGCATCTGCGACGATGGGTGTGCCCGACAGGCGCCTGCGGGTCATGCGGTCGCGCTGCACATTGGCGCGGTGCAGGTCCAGGGTCATGCTGTCCAATGACGAGGGGTGCTGCAGCATCAAAGCCATCAGGTTATGGCGATGAATGGCGTCGCGCTGCGCATCGGTCTGCAGGTGACGCCACCCCTTGAGCGGCACCCGTTCGGGCACCTTGATGCCCATCCCCGGCGCGCCGACCAGGATCAATTGTTGAGCATCCTGCGGAAATTCCTTGAGCCACAACGCCGAAGTCATACCGCCAAAAGAAAAACCCACCACCCTGACCTGACCTCGAGGGGCCAATTGCCGCAAGCCCTGATTCAGATACGGTGGCATCTGGTGCGTATCGACGCAATCTTCAGGCCAGTAAGAGTCACCGAACCCGGGCAAGTCGGGCACCAAAACGCGCCAACCCGCATCGCGCAAAGACGCAATGTTTCGCAACCAATGCGTCCAACTGCCACTGCCGCCATGCACCAAAACCACCACAGGATGGTCAGGTGCTCCCCATTCGTGCCACACCATCTGCCCGCCCCCACAAGGCGTCAACCAACGTCGACCATCGGCCAAGTCGAGTGCAAGCGCAGCAGGCAAAAAATCAGGACAAATGATGGGGCTGGGCATCATGACAATTGAAAAAATTTTAGTTGACCGGCAAACCGTCAGGCGGCGAGGGATGGTGGTGGCGCCACACTTTGTAGGCCGCGAAAGTGGCCAGGGCACTGATCGCCATAGACGCCCAGTAGACACTTTGCAAGCCGTAATAGTCGCTCAGAATACCGCCTAAAAGACCACCGATCACGCCCGGGAATCCATACGCAATGACCGTGTAAAGCGCTTGACCTCGACCCCGCAAACGGCCCGGGAAATGGTGCGACAACAAAGCTATGCAGACCGTATGGTGAGCGGCAAAGGTCAAGGCATGCAGAACCTGTGCAAACACCAGTACCCACAGCACCTGCGCCCATTGTGCGGTCAGGCCCATTCGAAGCAACATGGTTGCAGAACACACCACCAGCCAACCCGTCAAGGGCAACTTGGCCATCCATTTGGATTGGCTATAGAACCAACCGATTTCAACCACGACCGAAACGGCCCACAGCATGCCAATCAGCGTTTTACTGTAGCCCAATGAGTCCAAAAAAAGCGAGAAGAAAACATAAATGCCGATGTGCGAAAGTACATGCAAGAAAGCCGAAGCAAAAAACCATTGCACGGCCCTTTGCCGCAGCACCGATCCCACTTGAACTTTCTTGTAAACAGCGGGTACGGCCTCCTTCAAGTCTGGCAGCATCCACACACTGATGGCCACAGCGAGCAAGCTGAAAACAGTCCAGGCCGGAAAGTGATGCATACCAAAAAACTCAAACCACGCGCCAGCCACAAACACCGTGATCAAAAATCCGACCGATCCAAACAGTCGAACCCGTCCATAACGCTTGGCATCAAACGAGCCCCCTTGACTGACCAAATGGGCCATGGCCGCCTCGCTCATGGGCATCATGGCACTGGTATGGGTGAACATCAGCAGCAACACAATACCCAAGCCCACGGGACTGAGATTCAAAAATAAAAAACAGGCAAAAACCAATGCGGCTGTTGCGCCATAACGCAAGAGTTTGACCCGCTCACCCGAGTGGTCACTCAACCACCCCCATGCGTAGGGCGCGAACAAGCGTGTGGCCGCCTGCAATGAAGTGAGCACGCTGATGGCCAGCAGGCCAAAACCCAATTCTTTGAGCCACAGGGGCAAATAGGGATTGAAAAACCCAATGTGCCCGAAATAGCTCGCAGAGACGGCCGCGAAAGGCAGTAATTGCTTACGGACGTTGGGCATGGCAGGCACGGAACAAAGGCTCGCCGGGGAGCGCGCCCAGTGGATTCAATGGCATCAAGCTTGGCCTGCAGGAATGGCGGGTAAATCGTGTTGCACATCACCGCATTGGGCGCGATGCTGCAGGGCATGATCGATCAGCACCAGCGCCAGCATAGCCTCAGCGATCGGCGTGGCACGGATGCCCACGCAGGGGTCGTGCCGACCTTTGGTGATCACTTCTGCCGCTTGACCCGCCGTGTCAATGGTTTGGCGCGGGATCAAAATCGAACTGGTCGGCTTAACCGCAATCGACACCTCGATGTTTTGGCCGGTGCTGATGCCGCCCAACACGCCGCCGGCGTTGTTGCCTACAAAACCTTGCAGCGTCAAAGAATCTCCGGCAGTGCTGCCGTTCTGGGTGACGCAAGCAAATCCAGCACCGATCTCAACGCCCTTGACGGCGTTGATGCCCATCATCGCGTAGGCAATGTCAGCGTCAAGCTTGTCAAACAAGGGCTGTCCCCAGCCGGCAGGAACACCCTGGGCCACGACCCTCAGTCGGGCCCCACACGAATCGCCCGACTTGCGCAGCGCATTCATGTAGTCCTCCAGCGCGGCAACATCTGCGATGGGCGCAAAAAAAGGATTGTTGGGCACGTGCTCCCAGGACTCAAAACCAATCGACAGATCGCCAATTTGGGTCATGCAGCCACGCAAAGTGGTGCCATGGTGTTCTTTCAGCCATTTTTTCGCCACGGCGCCAGCAGCCACCATGGGCGCGGTCAAACGGGCTGATGAGCGGCCTCCGCCACGCGGGTCGCGCAGACCGTATTTGCGCCAATAGGTGTAATCGGCATGACCAGGTCGAAAGGTCTGCAAAATATTGCCGTAATCTTTGCTGCGCTGGTCGGTGTTTTGGATCATCAGGCAAATCGGGGTGCCGGTGGTCTTGCCCTCGAACACGCCAGAGATGATTTGCACCGTATCGGGTTCATTGCGCTGCGTCACGAACTTGGAACTGCCTGGGCGACGTCGGTCCAGATCCGGCTGGATATCGCTTTCGGACAGCGCCATGCCCGGCGGACAACCGTCGATCACGCAGCCAATCGCCAAGCCATGGGATTCACCAAAGTTGGTGACAGAAAATAGGGTGCCAAAGGTGTTGCCGCTCATAGGGGATGATTATCCCAGACTCGGCGCGGGACCGCTGTTTCGGGCGGTCAGCAGGCAATTTCGTCATGGGGGTTGCTTATTCAAGGTCGAGGGGATGACGATGCGGTTCAATTCACTCCATCTTGATGTTGGCGCGTCGGACCACTTCTGCCCATTTGGGAATTTCCCGTTGAATCAACTCCCCCCAAACGCTGGCGGTACTGGTCTGAAGATAAACCCCCATTTGCGAAAAGCGTTGTGCCAGGCCAGGCTCAGAAAGGGCTGTCGCCACCTCCGCATTCAGGCGATCGACGGCCCCAGCAGGCAAAGAAGTCGGTCCCACCAAACCGGCCCAGTCACGCACATCAAACCGGGGAAAGCCTGCCTGCGCAAAGGTCGGTGTCTCTGGCAGGACGTCTAATCTTTCGGCCGAAGTGACCGCCAAAGCCCGCAAACGACCACTGCGGATGTGAGGCAATGCCGAGGCCAAGGAGGCAAACATCAGGTCAGATTGCTCCCCAATCAAGCCCTGCAAAGCCGCCACGGGGCCACGATAAGGCACATGCAAAATGAACGAGCCCGTCAATTGCTTGAAAGACTCGCCCATCAGATGGGCCGGCGAGCCTGTGCCACCCGAGCTGTAGACCAATTTGCCCGGATTTTTTTTGACCAGTTCAACCAACTGCGTCATGTTGCTCGCGGGCACATTGCTGCGAACCACCAGCACGTTGTAGGTCCACTGGGTTTGGCTGATCGGCACCAAATCCTTCAGTGTGTCGTAAGGCATTTTTTCCATCAACGACGGCAACACCGCATGTGGCATGAACATCACACCCAAAGTGTGGCCATCCGTGCTCTTGGCCACCTGGTCCATCCCAATCAGACCCGTGCCACCAGAACGGTTTTCCACAAAGAAGGACTGACTGAAAGCCTTAGAGAAGCGTTCGGCCAGATGTCTGGCGATAGGGTCCCATGGACTGCCCGCTGCGGAGGGGATCACGATTCGAACAGGCTTATTCGGCCAGGCGGGCGTTTGACCCCGTGCGGCCAGCGGTGCTAGCGCTAAAGCGCCCGACGTTTGCAACACCCATCGACGTGTGCTCATGCACAACTCCTCAGTCCAGCTTGATGCCAGCACCGCGGATCGTCTGACCCCACAGCTGGTTATCTGTTTTCAGAAAGACAGCGAACTCGGCGGGTGTCTGGGCCTTGAGTTCACCCCCATACGAACGCCATCTGTC
>Ga0214919_10003181_pt1 | contig 25083 bp, 38 predicted proteins | sample LL1503_MetaG_FD_177994 | JGI IMG/M metagenome (GOLD analysis project Ga0214919, IMG submission 177994) | Freshwater microbial communities from Lake Lanier, Atlanta, Georgia, United States - LL-1503 | ecosystem: Environmental > Aquatic > Freshwater > Lake | place: USA: Georgia | collected... | reverse complement strand
CACCGCCAGCACCGGAAGCAGGAGCTGCACCGCCAGCACCTGAACAACCGGTGGCAGAAGGCAAGAGCAGTATGGTACAAGAAGTAGCTAAAATTGTTAAGAGTTTTTATAACGCAGACAATGAAAGCGTTGGACCCTTCCGTGCAGAAGAAAACATCGCATTGGATTGCAAAAAACAAATCAGTGAGAAGTTTGGCGAGAAAGCAGGCGAACAAGCCTACGAAATGGCAGAAGCATTCATCAACAAACTTACACAAGAATGGCAACAAAAACATGGAAAAATGCAAAAACATAGTCCAGTTGATCAAGGCGACGGATTTAGTGTTGATGGTTTGAAAGAAATATTAAGCAGAATCAAAGGCAAAGTAGAAGGCATGGGACAACCAGAAATGGAAGATTCTAAAAAAGATTTTAGAACACATGGTATGGACAGCCAACCAAGCAAGGAAAATCCAGCTGGTAATCCTCCTCCATTAGATTGGAAAGTGGATCCTATACAGGCAGCAACTGATAGAGCACACGACTTTGTTAAAAAGAAAATGAGCAAAGAAAACACTGAATTAGAAAGCATTATGAAATTAGCGGGGCTTGGTGAAGGTTCTGGTCCAAAAGAAAAACGTCCGTTTGTCAATAGAAATAGTCCAGAATCACAAGCAAAGATACAAGCTGCTAGAGACAAAATAACTAAAGATGAACAATCTAAACCCGGAAAAGAACTAGCAGATAAGATCGACAAGAAAAAATAATTGGCAAATAATAATCAAAAATAGCAACCATATAGGTTGAGATGATAAATAGATGTGTGTATACTTAACCGTATGCACACATTTTTCTTTTAGTCAGTTGGCTTTAAGAAAGCGGCATAATACATTTTATAAAGGCAAAACATTATGGCAACATTAGCAGAAATTCGCGCAAAACTTCAAGCAAGTTCTCAACAAGGCGGCGGCAACGCAGGCGGTGGAGACAACGGAATATTCCCTCATTGGAATATGCCAGAAGGATCAACTACTACAGTTCGATTCTTACCCGACCAAGACCCAAACAACACTTTTTTCTGGATTGAACGTGCAATGATCAAATTGCCCTTCGCCGGTATTAAAGGTGAAACAAATTCCAAACCCGTTACTGTACAAGTTCCTTGTATGGAAATGTGGGGCGAGACTTGTCCAGTTCTAACTGAAGTCCGTCCATGGTTCAAAGATAAATCTTTGGAAGATATGGGTCGTAAGTACTGGAAAAAGAAATCTTACTTGTTCCAAGGTTTTGTCACTGACAGCAAACTTGTAGAAGATGGTAAGACACCTGAGAATCCAATCCGTCGTTTCATCATCGGATCACAAATTTTTAACATTGTTAAGAACGCATTGATGGATGCTGAGATTGAAGAACTACCAACTGACTATGTTCGTGGTCTTGACTTCAAGATTGCTAAAACTAGCAAAGGTGGTTATGCTGACTATTCTACTTCTACTTGGGCTCGTCGTGAACGTGCTCTTGCTGAATTGGAACAAGCAGCAATTAAACAACACGGTTTGTTTGATTTGAAGAGCTTCCTACCTAAGAAACCAGGTGACGTTGAACTCAAAGTTATCGCAGAAATGTTTGCAGCATCAGTTGATGGTGAAGCATATGATGGTGATCGTTGGGGTCAATACTTCAAGCCAGCAGGATTTGGTGGTAGTGGTTCAGCAACTGGTTCTACCGCAGCACCAAAAGCAGCACCAGCAGCAGATCCAATTGGAGAAGATGATATCCCTTTTGAACCTGCGGCAGCAACACCCGCTAAAGCGGTTGCACAAGAAGCAGCACTGGTTACAAGTAACGCAGGTAGTAGAGCGGCAGATATTCTTGCCACAATACGTAGTCGCCAACAAGCAAACTAAGGAGTAACAGATGGGAAAAGCATTTGATATTTCTAAGTTTAGAAAGTCAATTACTAAGTCCATTGACGGACTTGGTATTGGTTTTAATGATCCAACTGACTGGATCTCAACTGGCAACTATGCTCTTAACTATCTTATCTCAGGGGACTTCTTTAGGGGAGTCCCACTGGGTAAAGTTACAGTATTTGCCGGTGAAAGTGGTGCAGGAAAGAGTTATATTTGCTCTGGAAACATTATCCGTCACGCACAAGAACAAGGTATTTTTGTTATCTTAGTTGATAGTGAAAATGCTCTTGATGAAAAGTGGTTGTTGGATTTAGGTGTTGATACTAGTGAAGATAAACTACTTAAACTCAATATGGCTATGATTGATGATGTGGCAAAAACTATATCTGAATTCATGAAAGAATATAAATTAATGCCCGAAGAAAGTCGTCCTAAGATTTTGTTTGTCATTGATAGTTTAGGTATGTTGTTGACTCCTACAGACGTTAATCAATTCGAAGCAGGTGAGATGAAGGGTGACATGGGCCGTAAACCTAAAGCACTTACAAGTCTTGTTCGTAACTGTGTTAATATGTTCGGCTCGTGGAATGTGGGAATGGTTTGTACTAATCACACATACGCAAGTCAAGACATGTTTGATCCAGATGATAAGATCTCAGGTGGTCAAGGATTCATCTACGCTAGTTCCATTGTGGTTGCTATGCGTAAATTAAAACTAAAAACTGATGAAGATGGTAATAAAACTACCACCGTAAATGGTATTCGTTCAGCCTGTAAGATTATGAAAACACGCTATTCTAAACCCTTTGAATCAGTACAAGTTGAGATTCCATACTCAACAGGTATGAGTCCATTTAGCGGTTTGGTTGATTTATTTGAAGCCAAAGGTAAGTTGAAGAAAGAAGGCAACAGTCTTGTTTATACAACTAAAGATGGTGAGATTATTAAACAATTCCGTAAGGCATGGAACAGTAATGCTAATGATGGATTAACTGTAATTATGGCTGAATGGGAAGAAATTAGTATGCCGGTAGAGGCAGTGGAAACAGAGGAAGCATAAATGGAAGAAGATTTAATTATTGGCGTATGGGATACGTTTAAAGATTATGTCCCTGAGAAAAATCGTGAAACCGCAGCAACACATTTTGTAGATTTTCTAATTGCACAAGATGTAGAGTTGTCAGTTCTTGAGTCAGTTATGGGATTTGATCCACATCTTGATTCTGCAATACAACTTATTGTAGATGAATTTAATGATGAAAATCTAATCGACGAAGACGATATCTACGACGAAGACGAGGACTAATTGTGAATTGGTACAGCAAAGTAAGCAAGGATATTGCTCACTTGCCAGGCTGTATTGATTACTATTACCTTGAATTAGACTCAGCAAGAGCAGAGGTTAAAATCCACGGCAACGTGGAAAAATCCTCTGCTTCTTTGCCTGGTCTTGTTGCTCATCGATTTAATCAACTTCAAGAAATTGAAGGTATTTTAGAATATCTAAACATTGAACTACGCCGCTTACGTTCCAAAACTTTTAAGAAATATTTGGAAAACTATCAACGTGCTCTAACCAGTAGGGATGTTGACAAATACGTAGATGGTGAGGCAGATGTAGTTGATATGGAAAAGATTATCAATGAGTTTGCACTACTACGCAATCAATGGTTGGGTATTATCAAGGGATTAGATATCAAACAGTGGCAACTAAGTAATATTATAAAACTCCGAACGGCGGGTATGGAAGACGTTGTTATTTGACACAGAAAGGACTTGCGTCCTTTCTTATTTTGTAGTATAATAAATGTATCATGTATATTGAAGATTTACTCCACCCATTGATGTACTCTGTTAAGACCAATCGATATGATTCAACTTTGGTCCAGAGTTTTTACGAGCAAATAAATTATAAAAGTTTGGGTTTTACAGAAAAACAATCTTTTATCATGCTCAAAATCTCAAAAACATATAAACAACAAATCAATGCACACCTTGGCAAAGATATAACACCGTTATTAGACAACCCACAATTCAAATATAATATCAGAACCATTAGTATGGTGAAACATATATCTGTAATTCCTAATACTAATAATACTAAATTTATTTTAGTAAAATTTCCCTATGATGAAACATTGGTCAAAGATATAAAAGCTGAAAAACATAAATTTATATCTGCAGAATGGAATGCAGAAGAAAAAGCCTGGGTTTTTTCATTAGAAGGTAGAACTATTGAATATTTTAGCTCATACGTTATATTTAAAGGATTCACTGCCGATGACGAATTCAAAGGATATATGGAGCAGTCGTTGGAGATTACCAGCAATGTTGAAAAATATGCTCCTATGTTAACCATTGAGCAAGGAATACCTAAAATTGTCAATATTTCACCACATGTTCCTCAACCCACTAGCAAAGATATAATTCAATCATTGTTTGAAGCAAGACGTGTAGGTGTTACTACATGGGATCATTTAATTGATAACACCTTACTTGGATCTACACAAACTCAACTGATCAAAGATTTTATAAAATCTGACATTGATAAGGAATTTTCCATAAATTTAGAGGAAAATTCAATTTTAGATTTAAAACCTATTATAGAAAATTTGTTACCTTGCATTGTTACTGTACCCGGCGGAAATGAATTAAACAAAACTCAACAAGCATTAGAATTATTAAAAGCAATTGGTATTGAAAATCACGAAATTAGTGTTTTGTTCCGTTTACCCAGTGAAAATGGTGGAGATTTTAACAAATTTGTCAAAGAAGAAAAATTAAATTCTCCTGTCTCTGAACATACCAAGGCAGTTATTCTTAGTGGAAAACTGCCTAAGCCATTGTTTGAATCTGAACTAAAATTTAATTGTGTGTTGAACTTTAATTTTTATAATGTTCACTATACTCTTGCTAATTTTATGAAAAACAAGCATAATGTTATTAATGTGTTAGCAGATAGAAAACAAAAGAGCCCACAAATTGAGTACATGTAAAGTTATTATCAAGGACGAAGTGAATGTTAAGATTGATAATTTAGATCTTGACACTCGTAAGGCTTTGGTCAAAAAATTCAAGTATGAGGACCCTACTGCCCGCTTTAGACCTAGCTATAAATTAGGTCGGTGGGACGGCAGCATAAGTTTCTTTGGTCTTGGTGGATCAACCTATCTGAGTATGCTCGGTCCAGTGTTAGAGTACCTCGAAAGTAAGAATTACTACATAGAAGTTGAAGATCTTAGAACCAGTGATCTCTTAGAATTTCCTGAAATTTTTGAAAATTTTTGGGGCGATTTATGTTGGCCTAAAGGTCACGTTCAGGAAGGTCAACCCATCCGTATGCGTGATTACCAATGCGAGGTTGTTAATAATTTCTTAAAGAATCCGCAGAGTTTACAGGAAGTTGCTACTGGTGCAGGTAAAACAATCATCACTGCAACTTTGAGTAAAATTTGTGAAAAATACGGTCGAACAATAATCATTGTTCCTAACAAAAGTTTAGTGGAACAAACCGAAGAAGACTTTATTAATTGCAGATTAGATGTTGGTGTGTACTACGGAGATAGAAAAAATCTCAACAAAACACATACTATTTGCACTTGGCAAAGTTTGAATATTTTGGACAAAAAATCACAAGATAATGACGAATTATTATCATTGGCGGAATTTTTAAATGGCGTAAGTACAGTAATTGTTGACGAAGTACACATGGCCAAAGCCGATGTATTGAAAAAATTACTAACACAAAATCTTTCTAATGCACCTATACGATGGGGATTGACAGGAACTATACCAAAAGCGGATCATGAGTATCAAGCATTACGAGCAAGTTTAGGAGATGTTATACATCACATATCTGCACACGAATTGCAAGCTCGAGGTGTGTTAAGCAATTGCCATGTGAATGTTGTACAAACAGCAGAGTGGAAAGAGTTTGGAAGCTATGCAGAAGAACTAAAATATCTTGTTACTGATACAGCTAGAATGACACATATCAGTAACATGATTCGCAATATTGCAGCATCAGGAAATACCTTGGTCTTAGTGAATAGAATTGACTCAGGTAAATTTATCATTGAACAAATACCAGAGGCGGTGTTTGTATCGGGTCAGGTTAAAACTAAAGACAGGAAAGAAGAGTACGATGAGATTAAGACAGCTGATAACAAGATTATTGTGGCGACTTTTGGTGTGGCCGCTGTGGGTATTAATATCCCTAGGATTTTTAATCTGGTTCTTTTGGAGCCCGGAAAGAGCTTTGTCAGAGTTATACAAAGCATTGGGCGAGGTATTAGAAAAGCTGACGACAAAGACTTCGTCCAGATCTGGGACATAACCGCAGCTACCAAATACGCTAAACGTCACCTAACAGAAAGAAAGAGGTTTTATAAAGAAGCCAAATACCCATTTAATATTGAGAAAGTAAAATACATATAATGCAAATTTTAACCCTGAACAACGAGATATTTCATCTCAACGACTTACCAGAAGAAGTAGATGAAGATCTAAGATTTGCTGTACTAGATAATAGCGATAGTAGCAACCCTGATTATTTCTTTATTCCATTAATATTTTTAGAGAGTTTTACAGGACCAGCAGCAGTATTAAAAATAGGTAAACATGAACTTACTATGCCATTAGACTGGTGTGCCATTGTTGGTGATCCCGAAGGACCCGACATGGAAGTACTTCCACTAACTAGCTTAAATGATCGTGGATTCAAAACATTTTGCTTTAATCCATTGAGTAGTTTTAGACCTGAATTTCATGAGATTGATATCATTGATGTTTATCAAGATGTTAAGTGGTATTTTCCAAAGATGAAACCTGGACAACTATTATGCACACCATTAGAAGCAGGTCCTAAACCTACTTGTGCTTATTTTGTCAAAGAAGTTAGTCGTCAAAGTGAATTGGTAGATTATACAAGGTGCTGGTAAATGCCCATATTTGAAAGTCCAGATGGTGGTGAAACAATCTACGCCCAAGTAGTAGGTTCTGTCGATCGTGTATTAGTTAGTCAAAGTCCAAAAGCTAGAAGTCTATACGATGACATAATGGAAAGTAAATTATGGGGCAATATTCATCGTGCGGCAAAGACCAATCCTGCTTTACAAGAAGCATTGGATCGTGTTAAAGTAACATACTACTTAACAAAAGACTACGAAGAAAGATATGGCAACCGCAGCAAAACTTGATATTAAACGAGAACTCAATGCTGTAGATCAAAAGAACTACAACTTCTACAATAATCTCACCGACGAAGAACGTAAGGCATTTAGCCCTTATATCTTAATGAGATATACCGCTAGCGTTCAGGGCGATAGAGATACACAAGAATGGTTTATTGAAATGACCAACGAAATGGTTAATAAGAATCATTGGGATCTTAGTAAGAATCATAAAGCTCTACTGTGGAAATTGTTTGCCGGAGTAGGTACAGGAGCCACTGCTTATCACCCTTACTTGGCAGCGGGTAAAAAAGAAAAAGCTAATAAGATTGAAAAACTATTGTGTGAACTATATCCAGCAACAAAGATGTCTGATATTAAACTAATAGCATCTATGATGAGTAAAAAAGATCGAGAAGAACTATTTGATAAAATGGGCTTTGATAAAAAACAACGGAAAGAATACGAATGATAGCATTGGTAGAACAACCGTATACTTGTGTACATTGCAATAAGAGTTTTATGAAAGATAAGACTCTTGTTGCTCACATGTGCGAGCGTAAGAGACGTGCTCTACAAAAAGATGAGAAGCGTGTACAAGCTGGCTTCATGGCATTTAATCGCTTTTGGCAATTAACTCAAAATGCTAAACAACCTAAGACCTATGATAACTTTGCTGACAGCAGTTATTATAATGCCTTTGTTAAGTTTGGTAGTTTTATTAATAATGTTAACCCACTCTATCCAACTAAGTTTGTTGACTATGTGATTAAAAGTGGTGTTAAATTAGATCATTGGTGCAGAGATGAACTTTACGAAAGATATCTATTTGATATGCTTAAAACAGAACCAGTAGAGAGTGCGGTGCAAAGATCATTACAAAATATGATGGAGTGGGGCGATGCAAACAATGCCAACTATGCACATTATTTTAACTATGTAAGTCTTAACAAAGCAGTGCATGACATACTCAATGGTAAGATTAGTTTCTGGATGATACTCAATAGCAATCCTGGAAAAACTATGATTAGTAATATGAGCGATGAACAATTGATGATGATTGCTCCTGTGTTCGATGTTCCATTTTGGATGAAAAAATTTAAACAGAGCCCAGCAGATGTTGCTCTAGTAAAAGAAATTTGCGACGAGGTAGGTATAAAATGAGTGGTGACAATATCAAAAAATTTCTACAGTATCATCATATGCAGGTCATTGATGATAACAAACGTGCCCATAAAATGACACGTATGCATGTGAAATATTTTAACAACCCTGCTGATTATAACGAATTAGCAGAAATGAATGCTATGAACTTTGAAACTGAAAGATTACTAACAGTAGAAATTGCAGAGAGTGAGTTAGAACGTATTGCAGATCTCGAAGCAGAAGTTTTTAATAACTTACATCAGCGTGGTCATTATAGAATGTTTGAACATATGACTCAATTAAAAGAAAAAGAAAAGTATATTAAGAACAAATATCCAGCGGTGAAAAAAGCCTACGAACATTATAGTCTGATGTTAAAATTAGCAGAGAGCGGCGAACTATGAAAATAGTATTAGTAACTGGAGGATTTGACCCATTGCATAGTGGACATATTGCCTACTTCGAAGCGGCTCGACAACTAGGTGATATGTTGATTGTTGGTATCAATACAGACGAGTGGTTGGTCCGTAAAAAGGGAAAATCTTTTATGGACCAATACGAACGCCTCCGCATTATAGAATCATTGAAGGTTGTAGATAAAGTTGTATGCTATCCTGATGCAGATAACAGTAGTAAAAATACCATTACCGGAGTCAGGGCCATGTATCCTGATGCAACAATCATTTTTGCCAATGGCGGCGATCGTACTAAAGAGAATATACCAGAGATGGACCTGGTAGACGATAAACTAGAGTTTTTATTTGGAGTTGGTGGCGAACATAAAGCCAACAGCAGCAGTTGGATTCTCGAAGAGTGGAAGGCACCTAAGACAGAACGCCCATGGGGTTACTATCGTGTATTATACGAAATTCCAGGAATGAAAGTTAAAGAACTTACAGTTAATCCTGGCCACAAATTATCAATGCAACGACATGCATTTCGCAATGAACATTGGATTGTATCCAAAGGACAATGTGTTGTTAAGTCAGACAATGGGTCTTTAAAAGAACTGGCATATCATGATGCTATTGATATCCCTGTATCTCAATGGCATCAACTGATTAATCCACATGAAGTTTCTTGCCAAATTGTAGAAATACAATATGGTGAACATTGCATTGAAGAAGACATTGAAAGAAAAATAGAATGAATATGCTCAAAGGTAGAACAAGTTATGACTCTACCTCCACCGGTGCAATAATTCCTTTCCTTAACAGGAACGTTACTCCTTATGCCACAGAATCAAGTGGACCAAAGTTTGATATGGTACCTGTTACTGAACAGAAGGATCTAATGATTAATCATGCCAGGATGTATGCCCAGCAAGAGTATGATCGTATTATGGCATTGGTTCATGTATTAGAAGGTCAGGCACAACAGATTAAACGTAGATTAGAAATAACAGATGCAGTCCATGCTGCCGAATTTCAATTTAAATTAGTAATGGGTAAATGTTATTGGTTAGTATGGGATAAAAGAAAAGAAAAAATGTTGTTGGTACTTACTGGCCCCACTGGATGGAGTTCAGCCGCACCGGAAGATTATGAATATGTTGCTCAGGTAAAATATATGGGCGATCATACATGGATGGAAATTGAATGAAACAAAAGTTTATTGATCTTTATATGGACTGGGCTACTCGCACAGCCAAACTAAGTCATGCTAAAAGATTACAAGTAGGTGCGGTAATTGTCAAGGATGACAGCGTGATTAGTTACGGCTATAATGGTATGCCTGCAGGTTGGGATAACGATTGTGAAAATAAAGTTTGGGACAAAGGTTCAGGTGGTTGGCTCAGTCCTGAAGAGATTTACGAACAATATCCCTACGAAGGTTGGCACGAAGTTGCTCAACGTGATGTACGTTACGGATTAAAAACTAAACCTGAGGTATTACATGCTGAATCAAATGCTATTGCAAAATTGGCCAAAAGTACAAATAGCGGTATGGGCGCTACTATGTTCATTACCCACGCTCCATGTATGGAGTGTGCCAAACTTATATACCAAAGCGGTATTGGGCACGTTCTATATCGTGACGCTTATCGAGATACTAGTGGCGTTACATTTCTCGAAGCATCGGGTGTAAAGGTTGAACAGATATAATGGATATTGATATTGATTTTCCTGATAGAAAACAAGTGCTTGACATAATCAAGCATATTCCGGCACGTCTTGAAGATGGAAAGAAACATAACACTGGCGTTTATTGTCACGAAATTCCCTACAATCCATTAACTGATACTGCTAGTCTAGATTACAAATCTGCTGAAGAACGTGGATATTTTAAAATTGACTTTTTAAATGTCGGTGCCTATAATGGCGTTAGGAACGAAGACCATATTATTGAATTACTTAACAATGAACCATTGTGGGATCTACTATACGAAAAAGATGTATGCGATCAACTATTCCATATTAATGGATATCACAATCTGTTGGCCGAATTGAAACCCACAAGCATTATTGAACTAGCCATGGTCCTTGCTATGATTAGACCTGGTAAGAAACATCTCATCCCAATATGCAAGGAAAAAGGATTCCAGTCTATCAAGGATGAAATATGGACTAAAACTGAAGATGCCTATTTCTTTAAGAAGGCTCATGCTGTTTCCTATGCTAGTGTTATTGTGGTTCAGTTAAATCTAATTTGTGAAAAAATTAGTTACGGATATACCTAACGTAAATTCCGCATAGATCTTACTAGTTGTATTGATTTACGCTTAATGCGTTTTTCGGCAATTTCACTGAGATTTACTGTAGGACCAAAAACAATCTCTACATCCTTGCTGCTAAACGTTTTTATATAAGGTCTGAATAATTGCATTTCTTGCTTGAGAAATATATTGATGGGTATTTTACGATTACTTTCCCACCACCAAATTTCTCCTAATTCTAAGAATGATACTCTTTGTTTTTCATTAATGATCATTGATAAATCATAAATGCTGGAAACATAGTCATCACAATTAATGACAATACCCACATATTCTCGATCATTAGACTTTAAACACGAAATAAATGGGAAATTTTCCTGGAATTGGTTACTCATTGGGTTTTAAATAAATACTTTATGCAAATTTTACCAATCTATTTATACACAAACAAACTCGACGTTACACTAGATTTGGACGCTACAATCAGGGGAGTTAATCAGGTTATGTATCAACGAGACCTATCAGTACAAAAAGGAATTAAGAATCAAATTAAGATTCAATTCAAAAACAGCGACCAAAAACGTATATCAATTTCTACTAGCACACTCTTTGTGTTTAGTATGTTTGATGCTATAAATCAACGGATTATTGTAGAAAAACAATTAGAGGTATTGGCAGAAACTACTACCAGCAAAGGCCTAGCACTACTTACACTTAACGAAAACGATACATTGGATCTTGATAAATCTAGCTATACCTACAGTGTGAAAGTACTGGATACAGATGGATCTTATACTCCTGCTTATGCCAATACCTATTATGGTATAAACGGTACTATACATCTTAATAATGACGTATTCCCTGTATTAAAAGATAGTACTACGGTTACTAGTTTCAATCCAACTTATAATAATACTACTCACTTATATGAACACAAAAGTGGTAATATCTATGCTAGTCCAGAATATAACGGAAACTCAGCATTACACACCGCAGCAATATATATGACAGCATATAAAGGCAGTGTGTTGATACAGGGAACATTGGATAATAATCCCACAGATGATCGCGGTTATGATACCATAGAAACTAAATTATATAACGGATTTACGGGCATAGACTACGTTAACTTCAATGGCGTATATAGTTACGTTCGAATTGTACATATTCCAGCTGCCGGCCCACCTCCTAATGCTTCTAATAACACTCCTGCTTTTTTCGGTTCACTTGACAAGGTACTATATAGAAGCTAAAATAGTGCATGAATCAGATTCAGGCAGCATTACAGGCTCTACTACCTCCAAATAGAAAACTAACTACTGGCGGTTGGATAAGTTTCAATGCGGTCTGTTGCCATCATAAAGGTGAGAAACCAGATACTAAAAAACGCGGCGGAGTGATGTTTACTGATGAGGGATTTACTTATCACTGTTTTAACTGCGGATTTAAAGCAGGTTGGAGTCCTGGAAAACTACTCAGCAATAATACTAAACTATTGTTCAAATGGTGTGGTATGGCCGACTCGGATATCAGCAAAATTGGATTGGTAACTCTTAAATTTAAAGAAGATCAGCCTCAGGTAAAACGAGCATTGGTGTTTGATCTAATGGAACGTCCGTTACCTGATGAATGCCAGAGTATTAATCAATGGGTTGAACAAGGTTGTCAAGAACCAGAACTCTTATCAGTTATTGATTATCTACTGAACAGAGGCATGGAATATAATTGGTACAATTGGCATTGGAGTGCAGCACCTGGATTCCGTGATAGAGTTATTGTTCCATTCTATGACAAAGGTCGAGTAGTCGGCTATACTGGACGTAAAATTACAAATGGTAAACCTAAATATCTTACTGATAGCCAAAACGGCTATGTGTTTAACTTAGATAGACAGACTTATGATAGAGCGTATGTTATAGTTGTAGAAGGACAATTTGATGCCATAGCCATAGATGGTGCTGCTATTATGACCAATGAACCTAACGAAACTCAATGTGCTAGATTAAATGCCATAGGTAAACAGGTTATTGTTGTACCCGATAGAGATCGTCCGGGTGCCAAATTAGTCAAAGCAGCATTGAACAACGGGTGGACAGTGAGCTTACCACCTTGGGAAGATGATGTTAAAGATGTTGCCGATGCTGTTAAAAAATACGGCAGGCTCTACACCCTAACCACAATCTTACACTATCAAGAAACAAATAAGATAAAAATACAATTACTACAGAAAAAACTAGAGGCCCTAACAGATGAATAAAAAAGAAAAAACACCTAAACCAAACTATACTGCTGAGATGCAGAAACTATATTTGGAGATGTTCTTATCAGATGCTGAAACTTTTGCACGTTGCCAAAATATATTTGATCCACTAAACTTTGATCAAAGATTCCAGGACACAGCATCGTTTGTTACCAAATATGTTGACGACTATAAAGTCATGCCCGAAGTAGCTATTGTTAATGCAGCTTGTAGATCTGATCTGCAATCTATACAACTACCTAGAGAAAACTATGAGTGGCTTATGGACGAGTTTGAAAACTTTAGTAGACATAAAGGACTTGAACGTGCCATTATTGAGAGTGCCGATTTGCTGGAAGCAGGCGACTATGGACCAGTGGAGAAACTGATTAAAGACGCTATACAGATATCGCTAAACAAGGATATGGGTACAGATTACTTTGAGGACCCTAGAGCAAGACTAACTAAACTCAAAGACGGTAATGGACAAATATCCACAGGATGGCCTAGCATTGATAGAAAACTCTACGGCGGCTTTAACAGAGGTGAACTGAATATTTTCTGTGCAGGATCAGGAGGCGGTAAGAGTTTGTTCTTAGCAAACTTAGGAGTGAACTGGGCACTACAAGGACTTAATGTGCTATATCTAACATTTGAGTTGAGCGAGGGTCTTGTGGCTATGCGTTTGGACTCTATGATGACTGGCATTGGTACCAGAGAGATCTTTAAGAATCTAGACGACGTTGAACTTAAAGTTAAAGTTCTAGGTAAAAAGTCTGGACACTTACAAGTAAAATATATGCCCAGCGGCAAGAACTGTAACGACCTTAGAGCATATCTAAAAGAATATCAAGTTAAAAAAGGATGTAAACCTGACGTTATCTTAATTGACTATTTGGACTTAATGATGCCATTGTCAGTGAAGGTTAGCCCTAGCGACTTGTTTGTTAAGGACAAATATGTTAGTGAAGAAATTCGTAACTTGGCTATGGAAACACAATGTATTACTGTTACAGCTAGTCAGTTGAATCGTAGTGCAGTTGAAGAGATTGAATTTGATCACAGTCATATCAGCGGTGGATTGAGTAAGATTATGACAGCAGATAATGTCATTGGTATCTTTACATCTAGGGCTATGAAAGAACGTGGACGTTATCAAATTCAATTTATGAAAACACGTAGTAGCAGTGGCGTAGGTCAAAAAGTAGATTTAGAATTTAATGTTGATACTCTACGCATTACCGACCTAGGTGAGGATGAAATGGAAAGTAGCTTTAGTCAACAGAAATCTGAAAACGGTACAAGCTCAATGATGAAGGGTTTTAAACGTACCAGCACAGTGACTACAAGTACAGATGAATCTACAGGAGATGTTAAATGGGAACGCCCTACTCCTGCTGAAGGATGGAGCATTGATAAACCTAATCGAACTCCAATTAAAGTGGCCAGCGATATTAGATCAATGCTAGCTAATATGAACAGCGAAAAAGATTAAAACCAACTGGCTACTTGCTGTTTACTGGAATCAGCAATAACCTTGTGCCACTGATCAATGTCTGTATAACCAAATACTAGATCAGGCTCTGCACGGGTGAATGACCAACTTTGATTGATGTTCCATGGGGCTTCACCTAATATTTCTCCCTCTAGATGACCGGGCAACCAACGTGTAAACCCTGCTATAGCTCTAAACTGATTAGGACCTTCTTGTTTACTAATTGCTGTTAATACAGATAAATCACTACTGATACCAATTTGCTCTGTGATCTTATTAGTAGTGGGACTAAACCAATCTAATGTATGTATGATGTGTATACGGTTGGAACTTTCTGTGCCACCATTATATAAGAGCTGATCGTTGTCAATGTTTAGTCCTATGTTACGCATTACACTATCTACAGTGACGTTATTAGTGTATGGCCTATTAATTTGTAATCCAATTGCACCCGAAGTGTCATGATCAATGATTAATATTGCACTTCTGCGTAATACAGTATCTGCTCTTTTTGGATGGGCTGCTATTAAGAAACCAGCGTAGTTTTGTTCGTACATGAAATTATTTAACCAATAAATAATTTTATATAGCGATACTTGACTTTAAACTGGGCTAAAAACTTAACCCACGTTTGTAGTCATTCTAACCTCATTATGTCCTTGATATCTAAAGTGTGACCTTTGGTTTTCCATTCATTCAAAATTCCAATATGCGAACGCATTTGATCATCGTCGGCCATGGCAGATTTATTTTTGTAGATAGTGCCAAATTTAAAATCTTCAATTAACAAAGGTATATTATATACGTTGCCAATACCTATGAATAACAAATTTTCAATAATGGGAATAATTGCATGATCGCCTGCCCAAACTTCTAAATGGTATTCATTAAACCCCTTGCAGGTTTTTTCCAATAGCCTGCGTACATATTCTCGACTCATTAATGAGTTAGATCCCCACCAACGTCCTTTTCTTAAATCAATTTTCATTAATTGATGAGAATCATTATACCACGGAGACACCATTCTCATTAACTGCACACACTCCCAATCTTTGGGTAAGTTTTCCATGAAATCGTTCCAGGTAAAATTCCAGTAGTTAACACTTTCAAAACTAATGTCATCTTCACAAAAAACAGCATAGGGCTCATTGCAACTGTTATACCAATTACGCATAAGATTTAGGTGAGACACTGTTACACCAAACTGAGATGAGATTTGATGTATAAGCGGTCCAGTAATTTTTATATCAGTTAATTCAGTAAACCTATCAGTGATGTACACGCTAGATTTTTCAATACCCAGGTACTTTAACTGACCTTGCATATAGTCTCGGCGGTTTACGCTTTCACGTAGACTGGTGTAGTTTACTGATGGAAAATTTAAAAGTTTCATATTTAAATATTATATAAAAATTCAGTAATTATGTCAAGTAATATTGTTTTGCATTAAATATCTTATATATGATAGTTAACAAACCTTGGTCATCCCTACAACCCAAATTTGTATCAGCATCACCCTTTAATCATGTTATCATAGATAACTTTTGGGAAGATAGTGTGGCTCAACAACTAGTGGCAGAAATTCCAGATCATGACAGTATAGATTGGACTGTACATTATCAAAATGCTTTGGAAGACAAAAAAGCCTGCAATCACTGGGATAGATTCCCTGCTACAACATATCGCGCATTTACTTATTTAAATAGTCCTGAGTTTGTTAAAATTATAGAACAGATTGTAGGACACGATGGTGTACTGACCGATATAGGCCTCCACGGCGGCGGCTGGCATTCTCACCATAAGGGCGGAAAACTCAACGTACATCTGGACTATAGTATACATCCTAAATTAAAATTACAACGTCATTATAACTTGATAATATATATGACTCCGGATTGGAATAAAAAATGGAATGGTGGGTTGGAACTATGGAGTCACAATTTAGAAACTAATCAACCAAAAGAATTAATTGATACCGTGGAAAATCGTTTTAATCGTGCAGTACTGTTTGATACTACACAAAACGCATGGCACGGCCTGCCGGAGAATTTAACCTGCCCTGATGGTGTGTATAGAAAAAGTATGGCTGTGTATTATCTAACACAACCAAAAGACGGTGCTGATCAGCGTCGTAGAGCATTGTTTGTTCCACATGGGGACCAAGCACAGGATCCTACAATATTAGAGTTAATTAAAAAAAGAACTATAGAAATTAAAAAATCAGTGTAAGTTTGTTTGTACATGAAATTATGTAACCGATAAATAATTTTATATGAAGATACTTGACTTTAATCTAGGGTTCGAACCACACGAGACACTTAATCCTCAAATTTGGAAAGACTCTAAACTACAACCTGATATCGAGTCAGCGTTGATTAAAATAGCCCGAGACTTTAAAAAATTTATAGATGTACCCTTTGATGTGGTGGATGTGCGTATTACAGGAGGACAAGTATCTTATTTCTATACAGAACACAGCGATCTGGATCTACATCTAATAGCAGACTTTTCCAGTGTTAAATGCGATAGGGAAGCTGCTGAACTGTTTGACGCTAAACGATTACTCTATAAGGCCAAATACGACATTACGGTACATGGTATACCTGTGGAATTGTATGTGGAGGATTTGGATCACCCTGCTGTTAGTGCTAGTTATAGCATACAGAAACGACAATGGATTACTGAACCTAAACAGGATCTCGGACCCTTTGATGTCGACGAAATTGAAAGACTGAGCACAGTATGGAGCGAAATAATTAGGCATAGTTTGATGTCAAAAAACATAGAAACTGCTAGAAAAACCTTGGATTTATTACGTAAATTCCGCCATTTAGGCCTCAAAAAACAGGGAGAATATTCTACCGCTAATCTAGTATATAAAACACTGAGAAACAGCGATTTGATTAGAAATCTTCAGAATTACATCGATCAGGAACATGACCGATCTTTGAGCGTGGGCTGAGATATTAACCGCGAAGCGGCAGCGCAAAACTTTTTAAATACCTATTATACTAGCACTTTATTACCAAATCCACGTAGGATAATTTAGATCTAAATAACCTAGATCGTGCTCACTATACCAGCTATCACTACCTCCAGCTAGACCTAATAATCTAGGCCGCGGACTAATAGTCCTTTCAACTGTGGACTCTAATAACCCATGACAACATTCTTCTACTGCTTTTACCCTGTCATCAGCTGATAACAAACTAGGCACTAATCGATTTACAGCAAACTCTCTGCTGGTATAAAAAAATCTTGTGTCAACATATTTGGTATTAAAACCTACTCGATCATCATAATGCTGCCAAAAACAATTCTTTATCGATCTGTCGACAATAAAATTGTCTATGACAGAAAAATTCCTGCAATATACTTTACCTGTACATTTGTAAAAACTAGACTCAGACTTTAATAATCGACTATGCTCTAAAGCATATTCTAATAATCTTGCTTCTCCATAACCTTTACCACGCTGTTGAACTAATCCTGTATCTTGCTGATAATATAACTGCTCAACTTCTATACCTGTACTAACTATCCAAGATAGATCATCTTCAGAGAATAATTCACGATCAGTGGCGTCAGCTAGAACTATTTTGCTAATACCACTTAAGGCCCAAAACATTACTGCGGCCCTGCTGGCAACTACTCTGCGACCACGGCTGACTAACTTTAAATGCGGTACTCCTGGGGGCGGATTGAGAGCAGTGGTTACTAATACTACTGACACTATAATGTCTCTACTATGAGCCTACGTAGACTCCGAGCATGTAATAGACTATCTAATCTGGACTCATAATCTATACTTAATTCTTCTATTACACTATCTAATGTACGACCTACTCGGAATGCAATTCCACCAGCTGATTCCCACTCACGACAGTTGGCTAATCGATCATCTACTAAGATGTCACCCTCACTACAATGTAAGTGCTTGTCTGAACTATACGGCCCAAAATGTACTGCTATATCTGTGAAATGTAATCGAGCCCACTCAGCTTTATCATGAAATGCCCAGGGTAAATCATTGTTATGCGGTATGGCGGTTAGAAACATTAATTCCCACCCTAGTTGATCTCTATATCTACGTGCTATATTGACTAACTCATTGGCACGAGCCATTACGGGCAATTGTGCAAATAAATGTGGATTGTCACGTAATCTTTGCCAATCTGCATCAGGATATAAATCACCTACTGCTGGCTGTGTGCCTATCTTACCTGTAGCATATGCTCGAAAATCTGCTACTACTCCATCCATGTCTATATATATCTTTGGCTTATTCATAACTGTAGTTTACACTGTCCGAATTGACACTTAACACTTGAGCACCATTACGCAAATGAAATATACGTGCCATCTCTGTGGGTGGACTTAGTGTAACATACTTGTTTATACTTGGTCTACTACTAGCTATGTGCTTTCTTGCCGATACTATTAACTTTCGCCCTGCTCCGGGTACATAACTCCATATGGTGTAAAATACTGCTACTACTGGCTGATAACTTGCATACTCTAATAACTCTTCTCTACTCTTGGGTACGCTGTCTCTATACAATACACATACTACTGCTGTGGGCTTACCATACTCATCTTGACTTACTATGATTTCACTCGACTCACTTATACGAAATTCTATTCCAATTTCTGGACGAACTGGATCATCTCGAATTAACGAAACTAATGAATCTGACGGCGAACTTATGATGTGTAACATGACCTTACTCTTATAATACACGTACTTATCTTTTTAATTCAAAATATCAGCGTTTAACGACCCTAGAACAGTAAGTAACTGTATGACTACAACTTTTTTAAAACTGACTAACGCTAATCCACTGAACAGAGGTATGCCTTTGGCTATACGTAAAGACCTTCCGGTTACTGTACATTCTAATCTTACTACCCGCGACGACTCTACTGTGGAAATGGTTACTTATATATTTGGACCTCCTCACGGTACTTGGGAAGTATTGGAAACTTATGATTACATTATGCAACAACTCGACGAATAATCAATATTTGATCTTTCCGGACAGTTCCAGTACCGGCTTGAATCTGCTCCTACTACGTAGAAAACTTATAGATTGGTCTATACGTAATGATATACCACACTATTGTACTGTGGAGAATAACGAGTTTAGAGTCCGACTCGATACCCAACTACATTATACCCAATTTGTACTACAATGGGAAGACCCGAGATTCTTTATAGTACGATAAAAAATTGCTGCGTAAAAATTTTATAACCCAGAAAATCTTTACACTGGGGCAATTTTTTGCTGCGTATTTAACAGCACTTCTTTTGTTAATTCCCCTAGGCCGTTCTAATCTAACTCGACTTTTTTAAACGGTGGGTTTTGGTGAAAAACTTTTTACATGCGGACATGCTAGCAAGCGGGCAAAGGAATCATTGCTGCTCCCCGTACCCCTCACTCCCCTCAATGAGTCTAGGTCCCCTCTAACTCTAAATTCGAATCAAAGTCAGCATCTGGTAGGATTTCTTCACCGTAGAGATCGAACCCCTCTGCTTCCAGTTGGTCGCAGGCTTCGTAGAACAGTTGGATGACCAAGCGTACCCTAGCAGCCTTAAGCGTGTCCTTCTTACGCTGCTTGCCGCTGCCTACCTTGTAGACTACAGCGTAGTGATCAGCACAGTAGCTCTTACCCTCCAAGGCTGTGCAGGTACAGCGTGGGCCTGTACCTATGTATGTGCATGTAGTCATTAGTCTTCCGCCCTTACTTTGGTTACCAGATCAATCATCTCTTTACGCTGTTCTTCAGTCATGTCTACCCACATCTCCACTGCCTGACTTACACCAGTCTCTACACCATCCACAAAGTGTAGATAGTTGCTGACTAACATCATAGCAGCCACTGCCCAGAACTCCCAGGTGTCTGCGCTGTGACCCATAGCCACCAGGGCCAGGCCCAGTGTAACGGCTATGGCAATTCGTTGTAGTGTTTCGTTCATTAACGTTTCATACAAGTGGTCTTCACCATTGCGGTCCAGTTGTTAGGGAAGCCCTTCTTCAAGTCAGCGATCTTCAGCACCATACGCAGGCTCAGTTCACGTAAGCGGTCTTGATTCTGTTCTACGAACTCGATCAGTTCGTCCTCTACACAGGCATCAAACTCATAGCGTTCCAGCATCTGGCCTTGTTTGACCACCTGTTTGATACGCAGGATCTTCTCGCGATTGGTATCCATTTGTAGATCAATGTAGTGGCAGCGGCTTTCCAATGCATCCAAGTGATCGCGTAGTTTCTTTGATCTTACGTGTTCAAACTTGATGTTGGTGATAAAGATAGCGGCACCTTTGAACTCAAAGCGGTCTGGAATGCCTTCACTGCGTAGGATGCGGCTGTCAGTGTTCCAACTGATGTAGCGACGTGATCCGCTGTCCAGGGCACCCTTAAGGATGTTCAGGCTTAGGTCTTCCATAAGGATACTGTCGCAGTCGTCGAAGACAACAACGTTGCCTTCGGCACTGAACTCATAGAGTTTGCTGTAGAGTCCAATGGATGACATGGCACCCTTGACTACTTCGAACTTGGGTTTCTTCTCTGCTAGGATGTTAAACAGTTCGGATTTGAGCAAGACCTTCTCAACACCAAATGATTTGCCCACTCCGGGTGGACCGGATACGATCATAGCACGGATCTGACCATCCTTAACGGCTTTGGTCATTTGATCTAGGATTTCAAAACGTTCACCTAGTCGGGTGTAGATCTCTTCGTCTGTTTCACGTGCCACTGCCTCTTGGGTACGTTTGATTGCATCTGGATCGAACTCTAGTACTGTTACGCCTTTGCTGGGTTTCTGTGCTGCTCTCATGTGTTTCCTTTATGTATTTAAAGATTGTAGTATAACAGGGAGTTGCCTCCCTGTCAATGTTCAGTCTGCCCGGCCGCCTGCGTATACTGTGACACCCAAACGCTCTTTTAGAATCTTTGCAGCCGCATAGGCACCTGCTTCTTTAACACTCATGCTCTGTGTACCGTGACCCGATGGGTTCCACATCTGCAGGCCGCCACCGTAGGCTTTCTTAAAGCCCGACTTGAGCAATGCTCGGCCCAGTTTAGTGCTGCCTTTCTCATAGACCGTAACCCAGGCAAAGCCGCAGTACCAGTCCTCGCCGTGTTTGGTGATGTAGTCTTGTGCGGCTTGGGCGGCGGCTTGTTGGGCTTCTGCTACAGCGGCGTTGACGATTGCTTGTTCCATTTAGTGCTCCTTAGTGCGTTGTTGATGTGTGTATTATAGCGAAGAAAGGGGCTGTTGTCAACCCCTTTGTTGTTAATACATTTCCATGCTAGCGTAGCCGTCGTCTTGCATGCCTTGCTCTGTAAAGTCCACAGCCGTCCCTAGCAACTCGCTAATCGCATCGCTAAAGCCGTTGTCTGTGTACAGTCTCCAGCTGCCCTCGTACTCTACATCGCCGTCTACATTATATGTCACGTTAACGCTAGTATACACATCTTCGTCTTCAAATACTTCGCGTATGTAAATGCCTGTAACTGTCACTCGCTCTAGTGTGCAGTCCCATATGCTGTCGCCTGCTAGTTCTACGTCTATGTTACACAAAAACTCTGTCTCTATAACAGTCTCTGTGTCTTCTACTTCTACTGTCCGTTGTGTTAAATCTAGTTTGTCGCTAACTTTAGTAAATTGTGTTGCCAGTGCTGTCTGCATGTTGTGCTCCGTTTAGTGTTTAAGTGTGTATTATAACGCAGACTAGCACACTTGTCAAGTGTGCTAGTAATAACCCTTAGGCTGTCTGGGTCTCTACAAATTGCATAAGTTCCTCGTATGTAAGCTCGTATGCATTTGCGAGTTCCGCGTCTAATTCCTCAAAATTGTCCCCCAAATAGTTAATAGTTTGTACTAGGGACATTCCGCTGTCTTTTGCAAACTGTGCAACAATTACTAAGTGTTTCATATGTGTTCCTTTTTGTTTAAGTGTGTATTATAGCAGTTTAGTCTGCTGTTGTCAAGTCTTTTTGTGTAAAGTTAAACAACTCGTTATAACAAGCAACCAGCTCCTCGTCTGTCATTTTGTAGCAAGCACTATTAGTGTCGTATTCCATTTTAATATTATACAACATTTCCCAACGTGTTAGTCCGTTGCTTAATTTACGTTTATTATACATATAGTTCTCCTTATTTGCAGCAATATTTGTTAGCACTAATTAGTGCGTTATCTTCTATGTACAATAGCACACTAATGTAAAATTCGCGTACTAATGTATCTTGCATAATAATTGCTTTATGCAATGCTAGTACATCTTTATCTGTGTTAAACTGTACAAGTGCGTTAACGTTATATGCAACATCCTCTGCATACATAGCGTCTATGTCCTCATCGTTAACAAAACAGTTAATATATTGTTCTGTTGTTTTAAGTAATAGCACGTTAATTTGTGCAATGTGTTTTGCTGTTAGTTTCTGCATATAGTTCCTTTTTGTTTATGTGTGTATTATAACGCAGAATAGCACACTTGTCAAGTGTGCTGTTAATAACCCTGCTAGCGGTAAGGTTATTTCTTGGTGGCTGGGGCCTGCTGTATCTGAACGCAGGTGCCTTTGAATTGCTGTTTCTGTAGGTCCTGAAGAGCCGCCTGGCACATGACCTGCTGTTCAAACTGCCCCACATAGGTCACGCTAGGTGCTGTGGTTCCTATGCCGATGAGTGCTATTGCCCAGAACATATCAATCCTTCTTGGTTAGGGTGGCCTTGAACAGGATGCCGCATAGGAACTGGATGCCCCAAGCCTGTAGCCATGTGACTTCTTTAACGCCGTCTACAGCACCTACCAAGCAACCATTCCACAGCATCATCACAGGCCAGGATAGGACAAAGGATAGGAACAGCAGAGTGGCAATGCCGACTACCATTGCGGTGAGTGCTAGGATTACGTCTTTCATATCAACCTCTTATAAAAATATGTATACGATAGCGTAACCTACAGGCAACAAGCAAAGCGAGCCCACAGTTACAATAATGGCAAAGTCTAGTGTTTCTTTTAACAGTTGCATCTCTATCTCCTAAAAATGTATTATAACACTAAATGCGGAACTGGTCAAGCATTTCTTTTGCCTCATTGACCTCAGTGACTTCATCGGCAAAGGCCATGATCATCAACTGTATTAACGAGCGGCACTCAAGTCGTTCTGGCTTAGGCAAGGTAGCAATGAATGCTTCCACAGCATTGTATTCCTCTAGAGACCACATGATGTCGCATAGAGTCTTTTGCTTGTGGGTTAGTCCGGTAATTAGTTTCATCGTTTGCTCCTAAAATTGTATTATAGCAGGGTTCTGGGGTTCAGTCAACCGGTTTGAATGTCCGGCCTTTTAGGTCAAGTACCAAGGGCTTCTTGAACTTGAACACTTGGTCTGATCCTTGTGGCACATAGGCCAAGGCACTTGCACTTCGTTCTCCGGGCTTGCCCTTGAAGATGTAGATGTGATTGCCACCTTGGCCATCGGGCCACCGGGTGGTCTCTTGTAGGACGATCATATGGAACCTGTTTAATATGGAACATTCTTGTAGAACACATGATCGCCGGCACTGGCAACCATCGTCCCTTGCTTGGCCCACTTGGGCTTGACATAGGTAGCATGATAGTGTAGGATCTTGTTGGAAGCCAACCGCTTGACATAGAAGCCATCAACCATCAAACCTTCAGCAACCTGCGTGAAGTGTTCTTCCTGCCGCTTGGTCCATTTAACCATCTTAGGTTCTAAGGTCCAACTGAACTGTGCTTTGGCAAACACAACCTTACACATGGTCTTGCCCCATGAACCTTCCTTAAGACGATTCATATGCACCTGACCCACAGCGTATTGATCCTTTTCCTTTTGGTTGCCTGCTTCACGGAAGATGCTGTATGCTAGGCATCGGATGTCTTTGGTGTCAATGGATGCCAACAGTGGTCCACCATCCTTAACGTCCTTGTCAGTGATAGCAAAAGCCCGCTTGGGTTCTACCTTCTTTGGTTGGACCTTCTTCTCCTGTGCTTTAGGATGTGAAACCTTAACCTTCTTCAGGGCAGCGGCCAGGCACTCGTTGACGAACTTGACTCCAGGTTTAGTACAATGTGTTACATCAACTCCAGCATCGCCGGGCTTCTCGGTCCATATGGCACTGGCAGAACCTGCGAAGGAGACTAGAACCGTTGCTGTTAGGATCGCTTTCATATAGCGTTGAACTTGGCCATGAACGCCGTGTTAATCAAGTCCATCTCGTTCTTCTCTACGTAGAAGTCCGTAGTGGGATCGTAGTACATGCCTTCCTTGTTGTCGTAGTACAGAACACGACCGGAGAAGTTGAACGGACCTTCAAGTCCCTTGCGGGGACCGTATTTGTCACGCATTTGATCCACAGTGTCCATTACGCGGTAGCCCATATGGTGCTCCTTTGTTGCTATGTGTGTATTATAACACCGTTTCGGTGAAGTAGTCAACCGGAATCAACACGCCA
>Ga0214919_10003180_pt1 | contig 25087 bp, 22 predicted proteins | sample LL1503_MetaG_FD_177994 | JGI IMG/M metagenome (GOLD analysis project Ga0214919, IMG submission 177994) | Freshwater microbial communities from Lake Lanier, Atlanta, Georgia, United States - LL-1503 | ecosystem: Environmental > Aquatic > Freshwater > Lake | place: USA: Georgia | collected... | reverse complement strand
GGCGTCCTCCGGCTCATAAGGCGTTAACCATCTCTCTGTCAGACCTGACGGTCGAATTGCTCGAATGACGGCGTTATCGGCGCGCTTCCTCTGCGCTACGCCGGTGAATTAAAAAACATTATGTAAAAAATATTTTTATAAAATGTAAAATAGTAATATGCTCGTTGCGGGTCTCGAACCCGCGACCTTGGGCTCATAAGACCCACGCTCTAACCAACTGAGCTAAACGAGCAAATGTATACCACCAGCGAGTTTCGATCTCGCGATCTCTCAGTTAGTTAACCGTCTTGCATGACAGACTATCTATAGTCAATTTAATTAGCTGAACGAGTTTGGGGGGTCCGAGCGCTTTTCCTCTAAGCTATGGCGGTATGATTATTGTTGTGTGTGGTGGGCGGGTTGTGTTGGGGATGAATCGTAACCGGCTAATCCATCCCCGATGTGAAAGTGTGTCAGTTTGAGTTGTGAAGATGTTGAGAAAATTTGGCAGCGTGCCGGGAATCGAACCTGTATCATTTAGCATGTTTCGTGACATGACGAACAACATGACTGCCATTCCCATTAAGCCATGCTACCGTGATTGTTCGTCACGAAATATAGCGCGTCGAAATAGATATATGAAATAAAAAATAAAATAAATAAATAAATAAAATATTTAACTATACTATAAAATGAAAAACCAATCAAAAACAAAATCTCGCACTCATATGCATCGTCGCAATAGGACGATGCGACAACAAAATCGACAACAGCGGGGCGGTCGACGTCTCATTACAAGTCCAAAAATAAAATACGAAACTGGTAACGCTGGGCATACTCTATCGTGCACAAAATGCCAGGGTGGGAACTTTATCGTAAAGACTATGAATCTCGGCACCAAAGTAAAAGCTTTTTTTGGTCTAAGTATTTTGGATAACCGATTCAAGGTTTTTACCTGCACTGGATGTGGATTTGTCCAAATGTATAGTAATAAAATTACTTGCGATGGTAAACAATGTGACCCTCTTATCAAATTTTAGATTATTCCATTATTCCAATTACATATTCACATTCAGTTGATTCTCTTCCGAAAAATCGTCACGTATTTCTTGCATTTTATATCCTCTTATGAATGCGCGCATCCGCGGAACGTCTGAAGAATATTCTCCATATTGACCATATGAATCAGAATGCATAAAAAAGTATTCCAGTTTTCCATTCGACGCATTTCTGCGAGCATACCAGGCACACCCCATCCCGCCATAAAACGTGATGTAATGTCCAAATTCAATATTTTGTGATTCGGCATTAGGCCGCGGGTCAAACCCAATAGATAGTGGATCATCAGTAACAGACACTCTACTGTTCCCCCCATTCGGACACCTGTTCAAATGCGCACCACATATTCCATCGCATAACACGCACACATGTCCATCTACCGTATGCGATGCACGATTATCACACATTGGTTCGGTGCACCGCTCATCAAATGGAATGGTTTCCTGATAATAAAAACTCAAATTTCGAATCGCTAACAGATTTTCACATTCTACCTGTCCATGTCCATATCCTCCACATTTGCCACATCTATGTGCAACCGTTGTGTGCGATGCGGCGTATCTACAGCCATCAACCTTGCAATATGCCATTTCGGTTACATATGTATAGTATTAAGTATTTAAGTTAAAACCATATTTAATATTATGTGTGCATAGTATAATATTAATTTTAAATATTAAACCATTATTTTTGTTCTACATTGATTGCATTGTGGGGTTATAGGTTTATTGCATGTTGGACGCCATTTTCGATTTCAGTAAAACAAGTTGGTATAAGATTGTGTATTACATTTTCTTGTATGGCTCGTATATCTTATACGGATTCACATTGTTGGCTATTTTAGGGGGACTCCCAAACATGAACTTATCTCATAAAATACCCGAATACTTGACTATTCTACAAAACGGACTCAAGTATTATGTGTGTTTCTTTCTAATTGTTCGGTTTAATCCGTTATTCTCTCATTCCGAATTCACACAATTTGATGCAGATATCGTATTTTCATCCGCAATATTCTTATTGCTTACCACGTCGATGACATCAATAGTTACAACCTATGTTACGGCGCATATCGCGAATCCGGCGGCATCTGCTCTGAGTGACATGTGGCAACCGAAGATGCAATGATTAATCCATTACATTCTTCGTCTGGTAATTCGCGCACCGCCTCTCAAACGACCTGACCTCGCAGTTGCCGAACGACCGCGCGATTCTTGTCCACCATCATCTCCCGCTGCGGCTCCAAAAAACTCGCGCAATTTCTCAAGAATCGTTGTTCCTATCACGTCATCTACCTCGCGTTCTTCATCCGTATACTGTCGACCGCGATCATTAGTAGCCCGAGCCATATATCTATCAAAGTCTTCCGACTTAAAATTGAGAGAATGAAAGATTCTACTGTTCTTGAATCGAGAAATGAATTGATGCATTGGAATATGCCGCGAGTATGGTTTTACACGTATGACGTATACATTTTCGGCATGCATTCCGGGATGTTTCCTGTCGTCTATAAAAAATACTTCGAATTTGCCCATCATATTCGTGCATCGAACTAAATCGGCATACGTTTTATCGTGCGTGGTTCGTTTAACTTCCACAACTTCACCGTTTGGACGTCGAAATGCGCCTATTACCTTATCAAAAACTTCATACCGGGCCTTGGAGTTGAAAAAATTTTTGATATTGTTTGTCCAGCTTATAGGGCCAGTATTATTCGTGTATATCATGACGTTGCTGCACCGTTTTACACGTTTCATGCGCGACAAGAATCGCATGACATCCAGAATTTTAGGTCGAAGTAGTTCCGGATATAAATCCATAATTTGGGTGAAATGTTTATTTATTAATTTTGTTCCTGGAGAATCAGCATTGTCATTATCTTCGCTGCCGCCGCTACTATCACTACCGTCATCAAATCCAAGCCTTGCATTTAAAATGGTTGTAAGTATGTGAATGAATTCTCCAAATTCGCTGAATATACCGAGCGTCTCGTCCATATCAAAAACGGCAATTTTCCTAACGGTAGATACATTTCGTTTACGATCATCCTCTAATAGCGGTGCTATATTCGAGAGAATAATATCCTGGGTCGGAGTGTATCTGACGTTTGACATTACGAATCAATATCAGGGTATCTTAAATACGTTAATTACTATTCTATTACGTTAAATATAAATAGTAGACTAAAATACGCAGATATTATTATATGTGCGTATTTTATTAATGTAATTTTGTAATTTCATTTTATTACATATATAAGTATTTAGCAACAAATTCAATAGTAATAGTAATGCCATCCCTGACACGTCGAAAATGTGTAAAAATCCTAAACTATTATAAAAAAAATACACGGGGAGTAAGCTTACCTACTCTTCGACGGCGCACTTCACATATTCTGCACCGTAAAATGTGTCAGTGTGTAAACGCGCTGTATAAAGGGTCAGAGTCGCGAACGAATGCCAAATATACGCGCGCGGTTGCAATTTGCAAAAATAGCGTATATATGAAAAAGGGGGTGACACCCCCGAATTTTAAATGCAAGGATGAGTAACATATTATAAGCATTTTTCGTGATAGTTATAGCGATACAGAACGAACCACAATCGCATGTCACACTCAACCAACCAATAATGCATTTCTAATATAAGTTTCCTTTTCTATCCCTTTCAGGGAATAGTGAACTTCAATCAGTTTAATTCCCAATTTTGGGCATTCGTCTCGTTTTATCTGATCGCGTTCTTTTTGCTTGTCCAAATCAATCGGTCCATTCCTATGAAAGTGCGGGACATAACGATAATGTTGAGCACCCTGTTGTTCAATGCCTATTTTCAATTCATCGCAATAACAATCAATTTCAAGCTTCTTATTGATGCTAAACAGTCCCAATTGTTTCGGAAATAATTTACCCGTTATTTTTTCTGCAATAAGTCGCGTTTCTATTTCAGATTTATAGTGCGAACAGTTCGGGCATCCAGTTTCATGTCTGTCAGATATCTTTGCTTTCCAATCACCATGTGTGGGGTCTTTGTTGCACATCCACCACGCCGATTTATTACTTAATGGCAATACTTTGTCTGGGGTGGTTGCATTTTCCGTAGGATGCCATTGCGAGGCAATCTCTGGGTGGAGAAACTGAAGTGAAGTGTGAATACAACATTTTTTAGGAGCCGTTGGACAACAACCCGAAAACGGACAAGATTGATTTTTATCAGTGCGATTTGAAATGATCATTTCATATTCATGCGCACATCCTTGAGGGCATTTATTTGGACAAAGCCACCATGCTAACTCTCCGGACGTTGGAAACACCTTGTCCGCGGTTATCACTGCCCCATTTTCATCTATATTTTTTGTAGGGTGCCATTCTGCAGCGATAAGGGGATAAATATATTGAAGAGACATGTGCGGGCAAATTTTTTGCTTACTGCAAAATAAACAAACGTCGCATTCTTTAAATCTAACAGTGCTCGCAACAGTTGCTTCCCATTCATGAGGACAACCTTCTGGACATTTTTTTGGGCATTTCCAGTGTGCCATGTAGTTAGTTCCATATGTGACATCTTCTGGAAGCACTGGATTTCCGTCTTTATCTTTGTTTTTTTCTTCATCCCAATACTTTGCAATTTCTGGATGTGTTGTGTTCAATGATGTGTGAATGCAGAACTGTTTGGATGAACTGCTGCAGCCAGTAAATGGACATCCTTGTCCCTTAACTTTGTTACTGACTATCATTTGGTATGCATGCTCGCATCCTTGAGGGCATTTTTTTGGACATAACCACCAATATGCATCGCCCGAACATGCAGTAACTTGATTTGGAGTTACATCGCCATTTTTTGTAGGATGCCATTGCTTTGCAATTTCTGGATACTTCGCCTGCAATGAACGTGTTTTATCCATCATGTGCTGACATCGTTTCTGACCACAACACCAAGGACACCCGCGTCTTGGTCTATTTGATATTGAACTATTCCACACGTGGTAACATCCACATTCTTCTCTTCTACCGCAGTACCAGGTTGCTTCGAAATTGCTACCACGAGAGAAATCCGATGGGGTCCATGGACCATTTTTGGTCGGATGCCATTGAGCAGCAACATCAGATGGAATGGGTTTATCCTTGTTGGGGGTGGTGGTTTTTTTCAGCAAAGAAACATGTTTTTTAGAAATAGCATCGTCCACATCGTTGAGAATTGACATTGTTGATATTGTATACTATTTTCTTATTTGATTCGGTTAATTTATATTCAATTTTATAAATTAAACAAATATTAAGTCACGTAACATATATATGAAAAAGGGGTGCCGCCCCCGAATTTTAAATGCAAAATGAATAAATATTTAAAATATTTAAAGATACAGGTTTGTTAATCATTTAAATAAAATAAAATGTCTGATAATACAGTTACGGTTTCAAGATCTGATCCTTATACAGACGACTGGGTTATTTTGAAAGTATTAAATGCCGATGAAACTGTATTTTTAAAAAGATCACTTGAAAATCTTATTACCAACTCAAACATTAAAAGTAATACGTATAACAAAAGTATAACCGGTATAAAATGTGAACGATTTGATCTATTTGACTATATTAACGATACGTCGTATGGAACGCCGATATTGAAAAAAGTTATATCCGTGGTTAATGACGCGTTAGCTGCATCCAAATTAACTACTAAAAATGTTAATAGAGTAAACATGGCTTGGACAATAAACGGCTATGAAAATGCGTTTCACACAATACATAGTCACACCCCCAAAAATATATTATTTAATCAACGCCGACCTTTCGGGATTTCAGTATCAATATATTTGACCGTGCCAACTGTAGTCGATCCATTACGAACTGGAAATTTATACGCAGTTTTACAAGACCGTAACAAAGACAATTATACATTTTCACATCATCCCGAAGAAGGTGATGTGTTAATTTTTCCAAGTTGGATATATCATGGTACTGTACCTCAATCACCAGGATTGAGACAAACATTAAATTTCGATTTCATACTTGAAGACATTCATGAAGAATAATAATCCGCTATGACTTTCGTCATTTTACTTCATTTCAAATGTTGAAGTGCATCAAGAATAATCCACTCTTGAGAAGTAAGTTTTTGAAATATTATATTTTCACTCAAATTTAAATTGAAAAAGCGCACAGTTCCAAATCTGACAGTTTTGCAACGTATACACATTGCATCTTCTTTTTCTTCATCATCGCTATTACTGCTGTCCTCGCTGCTGCTGCTGCTGCTGCTATTATTATTACTACTTTCATCTTTGGGTTTCTGTTGATGATATATATTACACACATGTGCTCCGTTTGTCAAGGTGAGTTTATCTGGATTTTTTAATGAGATCCACCGCACATATTCGCCAACACGCATATCTTGGCCACTTTCTGCATATTTATAACCAATCAATCGCGCATGCATTATTTTCAATGCATCGCCTTTTATCTGCAGTTTTTGAAGTATATCGTTTTTTTCGCGTTTTATTTGTGCATGAGATGTATGAACGATCGACGCGATATTATCATTTTCAATTGCTTTTTTAAGTTCGTCTATATCAATACCGCTATCGTTTGCCATAATTTATATTATTATGAATACAATGTTGTGTTTTTATTATTATTGTGTATAATAATAAAAAATAAAAAAGCAGACAATTTGGTTTATAAATAATTTATTTATTGCGATTACTGTGTGTTGGTGTTGGTGTGATTACTGTGTGATTTGATTGATACCGATTCGGTTGCATCCAGTGAGCGAGCGATTACGATGAGGATGAAGCGGGTAACTTGCGAACAATCTTCTTCTTTGTGATGGGCTCTTCACTCTGCTGTTGTTGAACTGGTTGGACTTGCACTGGGGCAGCCGAGGATGCTGATCTGAACAGAACTGATTCTTCTTGTTCGTAATCATCTTCATCAGACTGGTTGTCAACTTGTTGCTGCTGCTGCTGCTTCTGAAAGTTCAGAGTCTGTTGCTGTGCATGTTGAGCATGTTGAGGCTGCTGCGCATCACCGCCCAAATCAATACCGCATGTTCCGCGAAACGACATCTTGGGCTTGACGATGGCCTGAACAAGATTCCATGTAACTCCGAATTTGCCACCAGCAAACCAGATTCCACCGCATTGAACCCCGACTGCGACCTGCGAACCCTTCTGAATGAAATCGCCGGGAGTAAGTGAAGGGTTTTGAGCAACCGGGAAAATCAGGCGGCGATCGGGATCGTAAAGGTCGATGTTCTTCCATACACCCTCCCAGCAAGGAAGCTTGATCTTGAATGTAGGAGCGCGGCTGAAGTCGGTCTCCAGTGTGTTCTTGTCCTTGGGATACCTGAGCATTGGTGTGAAGAGAGCGTCTACCGTCTCCATTGACATTTTGGGCTTTCCGAGCCACTCCTTTGAATTGGTAATTGCGTCTTCCTTGACCTTTGTCTCGAATGCCTGGAGATTTGCAAAGAACTTGCGGGTATTGTCGTCATAGAACTCGTCATTTGGAAATTGGAGCGCCATGTCATGTGTCACTTTGCCGGTCTTCTCATCGACAAACTGATTCACACCCCACGTGAGCATCATGGGCGATGAGATTTGAAGCACAGTTCCGGATGCGGCGTTCAGAATTCCGATACTTTTGCCACCAGATGTATTCACCTTAGGCTTGGCATACTTGGTGCTGGTCTGTGCATTGAAAGCGGCAGGAGACAGAATGTTCTGGGCGGCTTCAGAGCGTTGAGTTTGAGTAGAAGACATTTGATTGATTGATTGTCTGCTTGATAATAAGTTGATTTGATTGTGTGGTTGTTGAACTACTACTCCATATACGAGCTGAATCTTTATATCAATTTTTTTTATTATTAATAATAAACGCGTTAAACAATAAAACAATTTAACAAAAATAAAAAATTTAGTAAACAATAAATGCTGTTTATATTTATGAAACAAAAATATGTATACTATATATAATATATATTAAGTAAATATTGTTTTTTATTTTTCGTTTATAAAATGGCTGACCAATCTTTTATGCAGCGCATGACGGCGATACCAGAAATGCACAATGTTTTTAGAGAACTTTTAAACCCGTCAAATGCCATACATGGAACACAATTGATCGCAGTTCACGGAGAACATCTTCCTGGTGGTAAAAAAACAGATGATTATGGCATAAAATTCATGCTATGCTTTTTAGCTTCTTCTGGAACGGTAAATTGGGCAAAGGACGAAGTAAATCAAGCCGCACTGGCTCGGTATAATGCCATACTTGATACTCCGGGATTTATCTCATATAAACCTGCTATACTATCAGGAGATGTAGCATTAATACCTACAAGTATAAAACACATAACCCCACCACCCACGTTAGATGAATTATATTTGGCACTTGCATTTAGGGTATCTATTGAATTGGAATATATTGATACTGAACACCAGGTGCGTGCACAAACCGAATATAAAATTCGAAATGCGAGAACATTGAGAGAAATGCTTATGGTTAGCGATAACGAAACGGGATTTACAGACGCAACTAAATCTAAGGAACGTAATTTCTCAACAACATTGCCCGTTTATCAAACCAGTGGTTCAGGTTCTCCGGGTTCCAGTCCACGAACCAAATCCAGCAAATCAGGCAAATCAGGTTCTCCGGGTAGTCCACGATCCAAATCAGGTTTCGTAGAACCAATAATAATAGAAGAACTTATGCATATATTGAGACCACCTATTGCCATATCTCATAAAAGGGAAATCAAAGATGTTGTATCTGTAGACCAAATGACGGAATTTATAGTATCGGCCAGAAAACATAGTATTGTTCTTCCTACAAGTGATTGTCTTGAAAAAAGGTATTCACTTACCGCAAGATATGAAGATGTGAATGAAAATGAACATGAAAGTTTGCACACTGATGAAGATGATGGAATAGTAAAGGATAAAGGTTATGAGCATAAACTGTGTTTAATTATACCGTATGATAGTGGAACAGAACGTGCTTATGAGACGCATATTACGTCCTTTCAAAACGACAAATATAAAGTTAAAAATGCAATGCGTGGTTCGACTATAAATTCAGCTCCTCCTTATATTCTTCCTCCTTCTCTACTTGTAGGTTATTCAAAGCAGATAGGTAAGCATTTACAAACTGAATTTAATGGGGGGGTAGCAACTAACGGGCACTCTCAAGCATCGAAAGAATGGAATAAATGCGTTATTGTGCCCAAAGATTCTACAAATAAAGATATTGGTTTTTTTCAATGGAAAATTATTGTTTTAGGGGGCGTGCGTCATCTTGTAGTCAACATTTGGAATTTAATATCCAGATTAGAAGGAACAATGGGAACAGACGCCGGTGGTATTTTCATATCTACTACATCAGAGACGCTTCAAATGTGTAATTTAATGGGGTTACAATACGTTACGGGAATAGACCTTACCTGTATCGTTCCAGGCATGCGAACTGCTGGATGGGTAATTCTTGATAAGGATAGTTGGGACACGGAAGTGCGAGATGTTGATAGTCAAATTGCACATGTCCATCCTATTGCCGTCGGTGAAAGATCAAGACAACATGTTAGTGCTAAAGATATGAACCGTAATATTCTTAAACAACTCGATACAGTCGATACACTGTTGAGTATGTTTAATGCGAAGGGAGATAATGAATTCAAAATAAGCACTATTGCTGATTATACTCTTAAAAAAACGAGACATGGAAAAGAATATGTTTATGATGAAATGTTTACAATGCACTATTTCTTTAAGGGTATTACAACGGGTCCTGAAAGGGAATATCTTGCCGAGCATCCGCTGTTTACAGTATTAACTGCCATTTCAGGCAATTTAACAAAAATAGAAAAGATTTTGTTATCCTATCATTCAGCTACGACTGCAGAAAAGAAAGATATGCTGACAAAATATAAAACAGAATTAAGGGCTATTCTATCACTTATAAAATTACATAACATAACTATTGCGAGTTTTAAACTTAGACCCATTCAGGGTGAAATTGATGAGTATACTTCGTTAGTTAGACAATTTATAACACTACCAAATGCATTAAAAGAACTTGTTCTACCGGGTAAATTAAAAGAATTTACAGACATTGTTAAAGCAAGACTTGCAGTGTTAGGGGAGACTACTGAAAATATAAAGAAATTTATAACAGAAATAGATACACATGTAAAAACTTCAATGTCAACGCCTGGGCCAAAGAAGACAGCAGCAGCATCAGCGACAAAAAAAGGTGGGAAACGAAATAAAACCACCAAACATCGCCATCATCTAAAAAGAAGAACGACCAGAATAATAAGAAGCAGTCGCGGATTACGCGGATTAAGGAAGCGCGCACACACTCGCCGAAGGCGATGATTTTTAAATGATTAATGAATATTATATAAACTTATACTTATAATTTTCATTACAATCTATCCGACTAATAAAAAAAAATGAATCAACAACGCGTTAAATACAAGACCCTCATTATTGTTGAATCGCCTTCAAAATGTCGAACCATAGAAAAACTGCTCGGGCCCGGATACATGTGTGTTGCAAGTTGCGGACACATTCGCGAAATATCCGACGGATTGAACGGTCTTCATCTGGATACCATTTTCTCAAACCCCGAATGGATTCCATCGTATACCACAATTACTAAAAAGTTGCACCACGTTCGAACAATAAAAGCCGCAATATCGGAATGCAATGGAACTATTCTTCTCGGAACTGATGCGGACAGAGAAGGTGAGGCAATTGCATGGCACATTTGCCAGCATTTCGGGCTGCCGGTTGAAACTACCCCGCGTATCACGTTCAATGAAATCACGCAAACCGCCCTGGAATGCGCAATACGAAATCCACGAGTCGTTGATATGCAACTGGTGCGCGCGCAACAGGCGAGGCAAGTGCTCGACTTGATGATAGGATACAAAATAACACCGCTTCTCTGGAAATCGGGTTCATCAATTCCGAATAAAAACAAAAAGCAAATACTTTCGGCCGGAAGGTGTCAAACTCCAGCGCTCCGTCTCGTTTACGACAATGATGTTGAAAATCGCGCATTATCTCTTCATCCGAAATACTATTATAAATGCGTTGCATATTTTACAAGCCATAATATCCGATTCTCTCTTTTTCGCGATTTAGAAGTTGACGATATTGACCCGTTTCTGAATTTTTATGCAAATGTAAGAGGCAATATACAACACGTATTTGAGGTAGACCCTGATATTGTGAGTATGACACAACCGGCACCCGCTCCGCTGAAAACGAGCACGCTCCAGCAACTTGCGAATTCCAATTACGGTATGACATCATCCGAAACAATGGAAAGTGCACAACTGCTGTATGAACGCGGACTCATCACATATCATCGAACGGATGTTACCCAACTTAGTGAAGAGTTTCGGGGTAAGGCATTACAATATATCGAGAGAAAGTGGGGTAAAGAATATGCTGCTATGAATGATTCACACTCGCCAGGTCCGCATCTGCATGCACATGCACATGAAGCCATTCGTCCGATTGACGTAACACTCACTGTAGATAAAATTAAAATCATTTCAAGGTCTTCAGGAGGAGATGATATAACTAAAAACGAATGCCGTATATATCACTTGGTATGGATGCGCGCAGTTCAAAGCTGCATGCGTCCCGCAATGTGTGATAAGTTAACCGCCCGAATTCGGGCGTTATCGGGAATAGAATCAGTATATGAATATACGCACAATGCGTTTCGCCCCGTATTCGCAGGATGGAGGGCATGCGAACTATCGGACGGTGCAAGTGCAAGAGAACAAGATATATCTGCTCGAGACTATGCCGACATACATGACAATGAAGACAAAGACAAGGAAAAAGGAGATAATCCGTTCGAGTTCACATTTACAACCAATACGACAAATAATAAATCATATTTTGATTTTTTAATGGCGATGAAGCCCGGTTCTCTGCTTCCATACAATAGCATTTCGTGTATTACCAAACTGCGTAATGGACCCAAGCATTATACTGAAGGCGGTTTAATAAAACGAATGGAAGAGCTGGGGATAGGTCGACCATCCACATTCGCATCCATTATGCATACATTAAGAAAACGCGAATTCGTGGTAAAGCGGGATATTATCCGCAACATCGGCACTCATTTCGATTGCGTGAATTACGCCATTAAACCCGGCGGCGAAGTAAGCGCTATGGGGCCGAAAATATTGCATGGAACTAACAATGACAACACAGCATACGAATTCGGAACAGAGCGAAATAAACTGCAGATTACCGACGCTGGACGAATGGTGGTAGATACGTTGATTCCGAGATGTGACAGCTTGTTTGCATATGATTATACGACGAAGATGGAATGTGTTCTGGACGAGATTGTTATCGGTGGTGCCGGACACGGGTCCATTAACTGTAACTGGCGCGATATATGCAGGATGTGTTTGCGCGATATAGATGCAGTTATCATGGAGCACTCGAACACAACTCAGGCTTCTTCCGGCATTGATGTTGCGAAAAGCGATGATGAATGTAGCGGTAGCGGAGTGCTGCGAACTATAAACAAATATGCATCCGTTAGGGATGGCAAGTATGGCGCATACATTTTTTATAAGCCGCCCAAGTATAAAAAGCCGAAATTTGTTTCACTCAAAGGGTTTCAGCATAATGCGTTGAAATGCGAGGATACCATATTGGTTGAATGGATTGAGGAACATGTGTAATTTTCTATTTTTAATTATTTATCAACAATTAAATTAGCAGAAAACGAAAAAAAAATATTATATGCATATATTTATAATACAATTATAATACAGGAGTTTAAGCAAATGGCAAAAACCAAAACTAACCGACGACGACTTCGATTAAGTCATAAACGAAAATATCGAAAACATAACAGTAGAAATAAGACAAAACGGGGTGGCGAAGGATATTGGGAGCGTAGAGCAAACGACCGACGAATTAGAAAGGCGAAATCTGCAACGTTATGGTCTCCATTGCGGTATGCAAAAGAAAGTGGTCGAATGGGAGAGAGTGTAAAAAATGCTGCATTAGAAAAGTTACATAGACGACAGCTTGAACTTGGCATTCATAACGTTACTAAGCAAATAACAGACGGAATGGGTAAGATTCGAACAGGTGATTATTATAGAGGATTATCAGCAGCACAAGCTGGCACAACCGGTTTGGAAGTAGCTACAAACGCTGCGACGGCCGATGCGAACGCCCGGATTGAAACCCAAATGGCCGATCTGAATTCAAACCTTGGTTATAGCAGTGACGTTAATCGCATTAATAACTCCAATGAAGTAGATGATCTTATGAACGCCGCGGCAGGACAGGTTAATCAAGAAATGAAATTTCCTACCGCAGGTAAAAAACGGGCGTCAAAGCCATCAGGGTCGTCAAATAAATGATATGTTATATAATAATGTATACAATAAGGTATAATAAGGTATATAAGATATGAGAGAATGCATAGATGTAAAAATTATATAGCAAAATGAATATAAAATGATTACATATACACATACATAATAACACCGACACGTGGAATGATCATTGCAGTAGATGTGCGTGAAACCGCGCTGATTGACGAGCTGCGTGACGATCCGGTAAAAACTATGACAGAATACACCGCGTCGGCCCAAGCGCGAAAATGTTATATTAGCCTCGATGATGGCGAATCCGAATCTATTATCGCGGCGCCGACCGTTGCAATTGCAACAATAACAGGTCCACTGCTTTGTAAGAACACCAACCACACAATGGTGCGCGAGAGAATGGCGATTGGCGATATTGTTCTGCGAACGGACCCCGGCACAGATATAATGCTGATCGAAAGAAAGACACTGTCTGATTTTGCAGCCAGTATCCGCGATGGGCGATATAAAGAGCAATCCTACCGTCTCAATCGGTGCTGCGAACTGGCAAACCATAATATCGTCTACGTGATTGAAGGCGATATTTCCAAATACGTGGACCGTACCAAGGGTGGAAACATAATATCCAGAAAGGCACTATACAGTGCTATGTTTAGCATGCTATTTTGCAAGGGTTTCTCGGTAATTCGCACGCAGAACATCCGCGAAACAGCCGACCTTATCCTGAACTTTGCAGACAAATATGATTCGTTGACGGAACCGATTCGCACTCCGTATTATGGACCCACTTCCAAGCAAGAGCAGCAGCAGCAGAAGCAAGCTCAACCGCATTCGAATCCGCCAGACGCCGATGCGGATACCGAATATGCTGGACTGTTTAAACATAAGGAACGGTCGTCGCAGATAACACCCGATAATATTGGAGAGATTATGATAAGTGCCGTCCCGTGCGTTAGTGCCAAAACGGCAGCCACCATTATGTGTGAATTCAAGACGATGGCGAACTTAATTGAATGCATGAAGCGCGACCGATCATGTTTGGACGGGCTGTATAATATGTCCCAAACCGGAAGCAAGAGGAAATTAAGTAAAATATGCGTTGATAATTTATTTAAATTTCTAATTGGATAGTATATAAGTATAAAACTATAAAAGTAAAAGTATACACATTCATACCACAATAAATTTAAATTTTAAAATGCTTTCAGAATTAACGATTATTGTCGGAGTTCTGCTTGCAGTTCTGATAGGATATTACATGACTTCGAGAAGCCTTATGTTTCTTGAAGGCATGACCGATCCTGAAAAAAAAGGTGGTGACACTGCAAAAGGTGGGTCAGTTGTTGATATTGTCACAATTGCAAAGCAACAGACAGAGTTGACGAAGACTGCCATTAGTGGGTTGAATATTAAAGAGCATCGCGCGCATTATAGCACAATTAATGACCAGCTGGAGCAATGGGTATCTGCCAAGATGATCGACCAGTCAAAACTGCTTTCACATAAATTGGGTTCAAACGCCGATATGGGCGAAATCACCAAAATGATGTCCGATATGAACACGATGAAGGGGTTCAAGGTCGCGTTAGATGACTGCGCGAAATTTGTAGACTCGCATTAGAATTAGAAACCATCGTGCGCAAGTAATAGAGTCTATGATTAAAACTACTTAAATACATAGACTCTATTAATATAACAGCACCGTCTACGTAAACGCTCATTAGAGTCTATCTTGCACCCATGAGTTCCGCCATATCGCTTTCCATCGTTAATCTGAGAAGTCAGAAAGAGACTGCTCTCGGTGCAAACGAGGTATGGATCAATAAAAATCCCGATTTTCAGAGAGAATATGACGCTTGGGATGATAAAATGAAAACGCGGTTTATTGAGACCATATTAATTGGCAGAGCAATGAACCCAATTTGGACAATACTTAACCCTTATGATAACAGTGAAGAAGTGCTGGACGGAATGCACCGGCTAACGACCGCACTCGATTATCTGAATAATAAATTCAGACTAAATTCCAAGCATTTTACCGAGCCCGCACGAGGCCAACAATACGACAATAAGCTTTTCTCTGAACTAAATTTGGACGATCAGCAAAGGGTGCGAAAATACAATTTTGTATTTAATTGCCTGGATTCGACGTATAAATCGGACGTGAACAAGCGGCGCGACATGTATGAAATCCTCAACCGATCCAGTCGAACATTGAACGATTACGAATTCAATAAGGTGCTATACGGCAAGTTTTTTGACATCATTTCGCTCCATAAGGACGACTTGAACAAGCTGTTTTTTCGCCGTACCGATAAGCGGGGCGAATTGCAGACGGAGATCATTGACGTATTCGTGTTGTCTGGCGAATTACCGAATTCGTGGTCGTCATTGCCTGCAATGTGCGAAAAATACTATGAAGATACGATTGGTAAAACACAGGAATCGGTTGCGACTTACATGCAAGCGAACGAAGCGCGTATCAATGATCAAATGATTATGATGAAAAAAATTGTCTCTACACTCAATGAAAATATGTTTTTTAGTAGCGACAAAAAAATACGTGCAAAGAATTATCTGCCGTATAAGCTTATAATTGGTAGACTAATGCACAAATTTAAGGATATTTCGCGGTTTAACCGACACATTGTAGATATTCTTCAAATTTTAGACTCTGAAATAACTGGCAGCAGTATTCAAATACAGACCAAGTTGGATTGCACGTCCAGAAATGCGTCATTTCAAAAGAAACTGATCAACATAATCGATTCAATTATTGATAAAGTAATCGAAACAAATAAGGACAGACGGTTGTTTTCTAAAACTGACATTAATTTCAAACTGAACAGCCAGAACAATGCGTGCGCCATTTGCAAACTGCAAAAAGAGAAATATGAAGGCGATCATATGATACCGTGGTCGAGTGGCGGCAAAACGGTATTTGAAAACTTACAGGTGCTTTGTTCTGACTGCCATCGCAAGAAGCCGACTATCTAAAACTGTAACTAACTAATTATAACTAATAACTAACTAATAACTAACTATTACAAAAAACAAATAAATATTATTTCGACATATATATTAACCAAAACTATACATATCGAAATACCGAAATTGAATGAAATGACAACACCACCACAAAAAGAAATACTTTTTTCATATAAACTTTATAATTGTGAATATTGCTCATTCCACACAAATAATAAGAAGGATTATGAAAAACATTTGCTTACAAATAAACATTATAAGGCATACCACATTGCAATGTGCGAGTGCTGTGCAACGACGACAGTCATGATGTCACATTCACCACATGTGTTTTCGTTACAACAACAACAACAACCATTTCAACTGCAACCACCATTTCAACTGCAACCACCACAATCACTCATTATTGACCATGTAGTTGTAGTTACTGAACGAAATGAAGATGATGACGCACCGCCAACATTCACAATTCCTCCTAATTCCGGATCTGGCAGTCGATCTGTCAGCACAACTGTTTCTCGAAAGCGTGAACCATCCGCGTCCACACAAATGCAGCTTGTGGTATCCGGATCCGGGAATATGATGAATATGATCACGACTGCGACGGCGAGTGGGACGACGAGCGAAGACCAACCCCAACAATACTTGTGCCTGTGTGGACGAAAATACAAGAATTCATATGGATTAAAGTATCATAAGAAAAAGTGCGCCATTATTACGCCAGAAATTGTCATGAATATGGTGCACGATAATCAGGAACTGCGCAATATCATCGTTGCGCAGAACAAACTCATGATGGAACACACGCACGCGTTTCAACAGCATCTCACTGATCTTATACCTAAATTGGGGGGTGCGCAAGTTGCAAACACCACAACCAATACCACCATCAATCACAATCATAATACTCAAAACACATTCAATCTCAATATATTTTTGAATGAAAAGTGCAAGGACGCCTGGAATATGAGCGATTTTATTAATTCTTTGCAGGTCACTCTGGACGATCTGTTAGTTACACGGGAGCGAGGCATTGGCGAAAGCATCGGGCGCATACTGGTTCAAGGTCTTAGCACGCTGGATGTATATAAACGCCCGATACATTGCACCGACTTGAAGCGGGATACCATGTATGTGAAGGACAAGGAAGTGTGGGAACGAGACGAGCAAAATGCGAAAATAAAGAGCGCGATCGACCAGTTATCATACAAGCAAATCATCACAGTTGACGACTGGAAGCAGTCTCAACCGGATATTGCAAACAATGACGATTTACAGATGAAATACAATACGATACTACTAAAGGTCCTTACTGACCCAGACGAAAAGGACGCGCGTAAAATAATTAAAAGTATTGGAAAGGAAACATCTCTTGACAAAGATCGCGTATTACACATCTCATGAACCCCCGCCCCACCACCGAAAAAAAATTGAAATGGTTTCCAAACGTTTGTATAGTAAGGCAGCGATTCAAATCAAGCAATACACGAACAGACAATGGCAGCAACAACAATGACCTCTACCCAATTCGGTTGGAACAAATTCGCTTCGACTCTCATCCAACGCGAACGTGCCATGGAATTGGCACACAACACGGCCGAACAACTTCATCAAGACTCCGACGATTCTGACGGTTCAAAGTCGACCAACGCGCGAGCTTCTCGAGCCCTCAAACAAAAGCATTCAAAACAAAATGGCACCGCGAAGAACGTGAAGTGGGCGAAAATCATCATCATCTCGTCAGACGAACAATCCACCGAGGAACCAATCGCATTCGGCGAACCCAAGAAGGCCAAAACGCGAGCACAGCGACGTGCAATCGAGGAAATCCCGGAGCCGGCGGCGCCTCTCCAGAAAGAGACTCGACGCGAACGGCGCAGCGAATACTGGGTCATGCGCGACGACAAGCGCAGAAGCAGCGCAAGGGCAATGAAGACCATGGAGCCAACGGATTGAATCATCCACCCCATCCACTCGTCGAGATGCCGACGTTAACTGTATCAACGGAATCGCGCAGGGGAGCGCGAAGGCAGTTGAATCGATATCAATAGCCAATTCGGGCGTCGATGGCCAAGGTGATTCGAAATCTCCTTGATGTCTGATCGACTTTTTTTACTGTGTTTGTGTGTGTGTGTCACAATTTTGTCACACGTAGTTCAATTGAATTATTTCAACGAGCATTTTTAGGTTTATATTTTCATTACGCTTCTCCGAGACACGGTTTTGGGGTTTTTTTTTGAGCTTATGGTCTCAAACTCACAAAATGTTGGCAATAATTTCATTGCGAACATTTTGACGCACTTATAAATCACACGCTTCTCCGAGACACGGTTTTGGGGTTTTTTTTTGAGGAGACCCTTGACACAAAAAATGGACGTAAAAATATTACCATTTTTTTATATTTTTATTTGTTACGATAAATGCGCTCGCGTCTCTATTTTTAAAATCGTGAATTTTCCCTTGGAGACCCATGAAGGGAAAAAACTCGATGCATTTTCGAGCACATGATTACCATTTATGGTCTCATAAAAAAATGCGATTTTTTGATATTTTTTTTCAGTCTGCAAAATTTTTGTTCAGTCTAAAAAACCCCAAGCACATTTCGAAGAGCCTGAGCTTTGATGGTTTCATTTTTCTCGGCGCTAAAAAAAAACCAAAAAAAGTTTTGCAAAATGCAAAATTGGGGTTTTTTTTGGACATGGTCGGCCGGTTTTTGCAAAAAAGTGCAAAAAAGTGATTTTCCTACTAAACGCTCTCATTTCCGGAAATAAAGTTTTCGATTTGTTACGATAAAAAAAAATATTTTTTTTCGCAAAACTTTTTTCGGGTTTTCATTTTTGGACATTTATTTTTGTCCATTTTCAGGATCCTCAAAAAAGTTTTGGAAATATGGATTTTACGTATTTTGGATTTTGATGTTTCAACTATCTGTATTTTCAAATGCAATTATTGCAAGTTCGGGACTCCAAAGACCTGGAGGCATGTTAACTAATCTAAAAGGTAATTTTTTCTTACCTAAAGCCATCTGAACTTTTTCTTCTTCGTGTGTAAGTTTAGCATCATTCATATTACCTTTCAATTCTGCTGGAAATTCATTTACACTAAATCCAAGAGTTTGGTTTTTTTTTATATACTTACCCTTTTTTTCATGCACATGTTCTGTTATAAGTGACTTGCATATTACTTGATATAAATCACTATCACCAGTATATGAAATGTTTGTACCATATAATTCAATTAACATATTCATCAATTGTGTTTTTGTAGGTTCAGTTATTGGAAGTTCTGTAAAGAAATATAATTGAAATGACATTATTTGACCACCATTTTGTGAATGACGTTTTTTCTTATTCTTTTTTAAACTTTTTCTTCGAATTCGATTCCTAATTGTTTTTTGCTTTGATGACTTCGATTTCATTAGATAATTTTCATTATATATATATCTAAATAATATATTATATAATTTAGATATTTATGTGTTTTGATTAATGCCAATATATTTTAATACAATGTAAAGCACACGTCAATGTGTGCCAGAACCGACGCATCAAATACGTTTCGCGTATTTATCTTTGGAATACCGACATGTTCCAAGCACCGATATGTCTGCGCACACGCAGTTATAACCAGCGACGATGCGGGTATTTTAATTTCGATTGGGGTCGGTGAAACCGGAATAGAAATATTAATCGACCCAGAATCCAATGCGCGTTGCACAGAAGTTCGAACGTTGACTGTCATGTTGTTATTTTCATCAATGTAAATATGGTCCGGCATATCTTCTATAATGCAACGAACAATGAGCTCACGGTCACCCGATATAGGGTAATACATCTCGTTATGCCAAAGCGGAACCATGAAATGTTGACCTTCGTATTCCAAACGATACACTTTTTTATTGAATAAATCCGACAGTGTCGGGTTCAGGATTACAACGTCGTCAGCTTTCATTTTTTCCGCGACGATTGCCCTCATTCGTTCCAGGTCTTCGGGGCGAAGATACAGAATATCGGCGTACTCGTGCATGAACTCGTATGTGCTGATTGCGGTTTGTTTATCCAGAGTTGCCAATAGCTTGTCGTAATTTGTAGCAACAATGTTGAGAAGCGCTTCTTCTACGTTGCAACTATTACAATTATCGTTAAACATTGAACGCACGAAAAATAGGAAGAACTCTCGGTATGATGTCATTGATTCAACACCACTGGCGATGTTGGGACAATGGTAATCATCATTCAATAATGTTTGGTATGCGTCGTTAATATGTTGGAATTGTGCAGTGGATTCCGGCGAATTGCCGTTTTTATCCGGATGATGTTTGAGAGATTCCAGGCGATATTGTTTTACCAGCGCATCCCTTGTGAATCCACGTTCAAGGCCGAGCACAGATAATGCGTCAGTATGTTTCATTCTTTTTCTTCCTTTTATTATTCTTCTTGTTGTTGTTGCGCCTTCAAATGCTGTTGTTTCTGAGAATGTATCGTTCGAACGTGATTTATTAACATAAACATGAAACGCTCTAAATGGTATATGGGTCTATAATTGTTATTGTATAGGTGCAGAAAGTTGTATGTGTTTGTCATAATATCGGTTATTATGATTTGGTCGACAACCCCGTCGCACGAATTGCTGATGTGTTGTAAAATGCCGTCCAGGATGTACCATATGCAGTTGTATATGTCAATGTCACATATGAGAATGTCATAAAGTATGTCCCTGAATTCCAAAAACACTATTGTGTCGGGATTAAGTATGGAGTGCAGAATTCGCGAACATATTATGCCATGAGCCGGAGAAATAGCGGTATCCATTGTTGCATCTTCACCAGTTCGATTTGTGCGGAGACTTTTTATATTCGTTATCAGTGAAAGAGTGTCGGGCTTTATTACGAGTGGACGCTGCGAACTTGCCGTTATTGCAGCAGTGGCAGTGGCAGTGGCAGTGGCAGTGGCACTCGCACATGGACTGCTGGTCAAAAATGATGCCAGGCATCGCTTATATGCCGCAGCTGGCGGACGATTTACGTGAATTGTTTCGCAACAGTTAACAATGTTGCTTGATATGAAGCTGATGTTATCGGTAACGATAACGAATGATATGTGTATGCGAGGGTTGTTGCATCGAATATAGCTGTAAAATACGTCAAGTAGTTCGCCGTGTATATTGTGAAAGTTCTTGCACATTATTATTCCGTGCATCGATGGTCGTGCGGCGACAACGTCGATGATTTGCGTGTATATTTCATTCCACAGAAGTTTGGAATTACAGCCAAGCATTGCCATATTCACTTCAAAATGAATATCACTCATTTTGATGTATACGGGATCTTTGTTGAACGTTATCAGCATGCGCTTCTCATATTTCAGTTCAGACGGGCTATATTTTTTAATGGCTACGAGTGCTTGCGTATATTTTCCTACACCCGACGGGCCGTAGAATATAGTGTTGGGCATTTTAGATGCGGGGTATTTGGCACACAAAGACACCAGGTTTGGATGCAGATTAAATCTTCTTACTGCAGCTAAATATTCATCGAAATGATCCTCTAAAAATTTCATTTTTGATGTAGTGTAGTAATGTAGTTAAGTATTTATTTACTTTTTGAGAGTATGTATGAATAATCTAAATACTGTTATAACCTACTGAACAAACCATGATATTGATATTTCGTTATTTTTATTAATTAGAACAAATAATAAATTAAAATTTTTTCCATACTTCAAAGAATCTGTTATAACATGGCCCCCACCCACCCTGTTCCGAGTAGAAAACCATAAACCCTGCACGCTTCAATACAGTATCGACGTATTCTTTGTGATCGATGTTTGTGTAGTCATTCTCCATGATAATTAATTCAATGTTTGATAAAATTTCGGGCATGTCCATTAAAATGTAATAAAATGCGCCCTCGCAATCCAGAACCAGCGTATTGAACTCAACACTATATTTGGTCTGAAGCTCATTGAACGTAATGGTATTTACCCATTTGTATCCTGGGAGCAGAGTGTCACTTGGCACGGTATCCCATCCCTTTTGAACGAGCTTTCGTGCAGATAACGCAGATGGTTCTATCTGAAAATCAAAATGGTTCAAGTCTCGGTTTTCAGTTAACTGGGCGGCGATTGATGCATCACATTCCAATGTTACAAATTTTGATGCAGGATTGGAACTGGTTTTTAATATGGATGCAATAATAAGAGAATTTCTGCCTATATTTCCACCAATCTCCAATATGCGCTCGCTCCCGGTTATAAAATTAGCTGCCATTTTTTGTTCCGGAAATTCGTCTGTGAAATTTCCATGCAGCAACTGTAACGTGTCGTGAAGCGCTATTACCTTATTGTAAATATAGTTGTCACTAATGCTGACGACAATATTCGTCAATACGTCGATTTCTATTTGCGTAGTTTCGTCGTATTCCGTTTTTGTTCCCGCATCATCTTCAATAATTATATTTTTATGAATACCCAAAAACGGGTCAGTAAAAAACGTGCTTCTTATCGCGTCCCCAAACGGTATACTAATTTTGCCGCGTTTATTCAACATGTTCATACACACACTTGTAACGTCGATGGACTCATTTAAAGTTCCATATGATATTTTCATGTTAATTTAATTAACAAATTAATACGTCGTAAATAAGTATTATATTATTTTATAATATTTGATAATATTTGATAATATTATCAAATACGAGTTATGTGTTTAAATGAGTAAACACGCATTAACTATATGTTGTTGCTCTTTTTCGTTTTCAAACTTGAGCGTTTCCGCCAGTAACCCCAGTTAGTTTCTATTCTTTTTTGATGTGCGAGTTCCACGACGATGATTTTTGGTTATTGAATTGCGTTTTTTGCGGCGTCCACCATATCGTCGGGACCTATACGTCGACGTCGGCGTATTCGATCTACACTGAGTTTCAATAAATTTGTCATCCTTACTATTGCCATGGTTGAATATATTAGTATGAGCTTGTTTTCCATATTGAACAATTGTTTTTTGTTCCTTAAATTTTCCTAAATATGTTTTATCATATTGGTCGGTATAACATTTTGTTTTGTCAAGATTGTCGCTATCAATTAGTTTATTTGTTTGCATTATTTTCTTGTTTTTATTAATATTATATCAAAATAAAATAATCCGGTTAATATTTAAATATTTGTAATATACGCGTGTCAAACAAATAAAATACTCATCATAATAATATTAATAATAATAACAACTATGATAATTGTGTATAAGTATATAAAATCAACACATGTTTATAAATAGTTTGAATTGAATTATTAGAAAAAAATGAATATATTAGTAATAAACCCCGACCAATACAGAGGGGATGTTGTGCACTTTACAGAACGCGTATTTAGTGCATCCAATGAAAGTGCGTTTAGTCGCATTTCGCAGTGCGATGGTTGTGTTATGATTACCGGTATGAGTGTGCTACTTCAACTTTCGAATGTCGATAATGTCGACAGGACGTGTAGAGGTGGTCCGTGCAGAACCATTGCAAGTTATAGCAAGAAAAATGCGTATAACTTGGAAATTACCCGAAACGTGCAGTATATAGAACAAGATATTCTCAAGCAGTATGGACGAACGTTTGACGTTCTTGACAAGTCGGTGTGTTTGAATGTTTCTGAATCGTTGACGCGCGGAAAAATAAAAATAGCAAATTGTGGTAATGGAGTAGGCGGAGGAGGAAGTGGAGACAATGACGGTCGAGATGATTATGAATATGATAGAGACCGAGACCATCAATACACCGATACCGGCGATATTGATGGTGATAATGACGAATGTTACAATGACGAAACAAGTGATAAAATGGACGAATCTCAGTCACAGAGACGTATATCAAATATAGTATTAAAAATATCGGGCATATGGGAAACTGAATTCGAGTATGGATTGACCTATAAATATTATTATTGATTTTGCGAATAATGTAAAAAAAATTGAATCAATTTTAAGGCGAATATACTATGAGGTAGATTATTGATCAAAGCAATACCAGAATACAAATGTCCGACAGTCCAAGTCCATCGCCATCACCATCACCATCACCATCATCGTCTTCGTCTTCGTCGTCGGCGTCGTCATCGTCACGTTCGATCTCGCCGTATCCAGTTTTACCTGTTTCTCCCCAATTTCGTCGTGAACCTCGAGCTGGCGTAGAGGAATTACTGCCGTTGCGGATACTGATAGCGGCAGTATGGATACTTGTTCTTCCCAGTTTCGTCACAATGACTGCAGTGGTGCAAGGGTGTCTTTATTTCATTGCAAACATCGCCGGTTGTATCGCGTTGACTGGTATTTTCATGACACTGACATTTCCATTTGTCTATGCCATCTTCCCCAGGCAGATCCAAGAATTCAGGTTTGTTTCTCTGTGCCCTATCATTCAAGTCATATTCGTCGAAATCGACAAATTCTTGGATGGTTCGAAACGCGTTGCAGCAGACAAATTGAACTGGATATGATTAGCGCCGCGTGACACGTGACCCGCGTGACACGTGACCCGCTTGACATGTGACCCGCGTGACATGTGACCATACCGCGTAATGCAAAAATAAAAATATATGAAAAACATGATGACACTTTCAATCCAGTTGGATTTTTTTGACACAAATTATAAATTATAATAAAATTAAGATATATATATATATATATATATATAAGCAATT
>Ga0214919_10003178_pt1 | contig 25095 bp, 30 predicted proteins | sample LL1503_MetaG_FD_177994 | JGI IMG/M metagenome (GOLD analysis project Ga0214919, IMG submission 177994) | Freshwater microbial communities from Lake Lanier, Atlanta, Georgia, United States - LL-1503 | ecosystem: Environmental > Aquatic > Freshwater > Lake | place: USA: Georgia | collected... | reverse complement strand
CCTCCACTGAAAAAGGCTATGCCCTTGTACGGGCATAGCCTTTTGCAATTTTGGAGGTAGCACGGGAATCGGGAGGAGAAAGTCCTGTGGACTTTCGACGGCTCCCGGCACCTCCACGACGCCCGAGCAAAAAACTCGAGCAGATGCACGAAGTGCATCACAATACAAAAAGCGGCTACGCGACATGCTTGCATGTAAGCGCAAGCCGTTTTTTGTATTTCAGGAGAAATCTCTGATTTCGCTGGCTCGAGTTTTATTGTGAGGGCTAGGCAGAGGTTGTAGCCCGCAGAGCAGGCGAACACCTCCACAAACGTCGCCTGGACCGCAGTTCACATTTGGTTCCATGGTTTAATAAGCGTGTGACCGAATTTATTGGCGATACCAACACACTTCTCGAAGAACGCATCGAACAGCAGACTGATTCAGGTGATCACGATCGATTTGCCCACTACGTCCGTAAAGAGAAGATAGTCGAGAGCGCGGTTACTGGCACAGCGGTAATTGCGCTTTGTGGCAAGGTTTGGACTCCGTCACGCGACCCACAAAAGTTCCCTATTTGCACAGAATGCAAAGAAATCTATGAATCACTTCCCAAGAATCCGAAGGAACCTGCTGAATAATTGAGAGTGGAAGTTGATCCCCCAACTTTCTTTGATTAGCAGGAGAAGACATGTCTTCAGATGTGCAAGTAAGTGATCCATTAACTGACACAGTAGATTCAATCGGCAAGAGCTGGCTACTGGTTTTACTACTAGGCGTTCTTACAATTGGCGTTGGTATTTCTTCACTTAACCACCCAGTAAGTGCGTATCACACAGTCGCAGTTCTCTTCGGAGTCTGGTTACTTGTTTCCGGTGTAGCCTCCATCATTCGTGGTCTTGGCTCACACCTGGATGGCGGTGCTCGCGTTTTGTTAGTACTCAGCGGCGCTTTGAGTCTTTACTTGGGCTCAATGTTCTTGCATGCATCCATTGTTGAGAAGGTTGCTTTGCTTAGCCTTTACATCGGGATCGTATTTTTGTTCCGCGGAATTGTTGACTTATTTGCAGGTTTTGCTGCTAAAGGTATGCCAGGTCGTGGTTGGGCAATTTTTATGGGCATTGTCGGGATGAGCGCAGGTTTGTACATGATCAATCACCCATTATGGGGTGCGGCTACTTGGATCACTGTTGTTTCCTGGTTCCTGATAATTCTTGGAATTATGGAACTTGTTGGTGCTTTCCAGATTCGCTCAGCATCCAAGCGCTAAACCTTTTGTAAAAAAACTGAACCGTTCGTTGTGCCCCGCAGTCTTTGAGATTGTGGGGCACAACTGTCAGTCGAGATGCCACAATAGTTAAGTGACTGTTGCACCCGCTGAACTTGCAGAATCGCATACAAAGATTGATAACCCTTGGATTACCGTGGTTTGGAACGATCCAATAAACCTTATGTCTTATGTGTCTTACGTCTTTCAGACTTATTTTGGCTACGACAAGACCAAAGCTGAGACTTTAATGCTTCAAGTACATAATGCGGGTCGGGCTGTTGTTAGTGCTGGTGGGCGTGAAGAAATGGAACGGGATGTTTCGGCCATGCATTCCTATGGCTTATGGGCAACAATGGCCAAGGATGGCGATGTTTAATCAGGCTGGCCCAGAAGTAATACTTGATTTGGAAGAAATTGAAGTCGAACTTCTGAACAGCCTTATCGGCCAAATTCTTGAACTACTGCATGATCCTGAACAAGAGGAGCATGTTGACCCACTAGCCCAGCTTGTTGGTCTTAATGGACCCACAGTTATTTCTCAAGACCCAGTGTTAGCTCGGTTGTTCCCAGATGCATATCCGGACGATGAAACAAACTCCGCTGATTTTCGTCGCTATACCCAGCCAGACTTACAAAAGCAGAAAATTGCTAACGGACATGTTGTGCGAGATGACCTTGCGATTTTTCCAGGCCAGCATGCTGTAGATCCCACCCACTTAAATGCCTGGCTACTCACTTTGAATGATCTGCGTCTTGCTCTTGGTACCCGCATTGGTTTGGACAATGAGACTGAAGTGCAGTTGGGGGATGAGTCGTTGACACCTATCTTTGGTATTTACGATTGGCTCACGGGGCTTCAAGGGTCATTAATTGAGGTAATTTCCCAATAAAAATAGCCCCCGAGTTTCCTCGAGGGCTATTTTTATTTAATTATTTAGTGCATGCCTTCTGCAGCAGCGTATGCAGAGTCATCTGCAGCGCTCTTTAGACGGGCAATCTTGTAGATGGTTAGACCAAATAGACACTTAGCCAAAACATCCGCAACGGTGTAACCAATCTGGCGGCCAACGAATGCGCTAGCGCCACCTGCTGAGTCACCCATGATGACTGGAAGCAAGAATGAAATTGGGTAAACACCCCAAGTTGCAATTAGAAGTAAGCGAAGACGCTTTACAGTTGCAGAAACTTCTGCTGGCTGTGTTTCTAGTGACTTGGTTAGCTCTACGAACAAGATGTAAAGAATGTATAGGAATGGCAGTGTTGAAAGTGCGCCCCATAGCATCTTTGGACCGTTGTCAGCTGCGATTTCGCCTGGGTAACCCAAGATGATCATGAATGCTGATGCTGGAACCAAGCGGCTGATTAGCGACTTGCGCTCACCTGCTGGAAGGTTCAATACTGCGATTGTTTCCAAAAGCAATAGTGGAACGGTTAGCAACCAGTCAACGTAGCGGTAGGCCTCGTTGAATGATGAACCTGCTGTTGCATGTGCCGCTACGAATGAATCGAAGATTCTCCAGTAGTGGTACAGCGCGATCAAAGTTACTGTTCCCGAGATGACGATTGCCTGGCGGTATTTCGCTAGCACTCGTGCCTGACTGATGTATAGATAGATTGTCGTGGCCAGCATGCTTGCAAAGCCGAATGACAATACGTTGTAGACAGTGTTGAATTGGTCAGCACTTAACGTGGTGACATCAAACAGTCCGTTCATATGTCGCTACTCCTTTGTAGAGGTGGAACAGGGTGTTCCACTTTGACTATTCAAGGATGGAACACCTATAGGTACTCCGCAACACGACACGCGGTAAAGTTATTCACAAGCGCACAAGGAATGCGCAAAATAGCGAGAAATAAGGACTTCTAATGTTGCAGATTAGCCAAGAATTGGTTGAGTCCATTGTTTCTCACGCGCGTAAAGATCATCCGGATGAAGCATGCGGTGTAATCGCTGGCCCAGCCGGCAGTGATAATCCGCAGCGATTTATCCCTATGATTAACGCCGCGAGGTCGCCAACATTTTATGAATTTGATTCAACTGATTTGCTGAAGCTTTATCGCGAACTAGATGCGAATGATGAAGATCCTGTTGTGATTTACCACTCACATACGGCAACCGAGGCTTATCCATCTCGAACTGATGTCAGTTATGCCTCTGAACCATTCGCGCATTATGTTCTGGTCTCGACTCGAGAAACCGGCAATGAAGATGGCCCATACGAGTTTCGGTCATTTCGAATTGTTGACGGAAAAATTACTGAGGAAGAAGTCGTAATAACGGGCTAAGCCCAGAGCTGACCTACAAGCGCATCTTCAGCTTCATCTAGTGTGCCCTCGTAAGCGCCAGTAGATAAGTACTTCCAGCCGCCATCACAAACAATGAAGGCGATATCTGCTTTTTCACCAGCTTTTACCGCTTTGTCCGCCATGCCAAGTGCTGCATGCAGGATTGCTCCAGTAGAAATGCCCGCGAAGATACCTTCTTTTTCCAAAAGTAGCCTGGTCCGTTGTACTGCTTCACGTGGGCCAACTGAATACCGGGTAGTTAAAACTTCAGCGTCATACAACTCAGGTACAAATCCCTCATCAAGATTGCGGAGCCCGTAAACCAATTCACCGTACCGTGGCTCGGCTGCAACAATCTGCACATCAGGCTTGTGCTCTCGCAGGTAGCGGCCTGTGCCCATTAGGGTGCCAGTAGTTCCAAGTCCGGCAACAAAGTGAGTGATAGTTGGAAGGTCTGCCAAAATCTCTGGACCAGTTCCTCGGTAATGTGCATCAGCGTTAGCAGGGTTGCCATATTGGTACAACATCACCCATGACGGATTTTCTGCTGAAAGTCCCTTCGCTACCCGCACAGCTTCATTCGATCCACCAGCCGCAGGTGAGTAAAGAACTTTCGCGCCCCACATGTTGAGCAACTGCGTACGTTCCGGCGAAGTGTTCTCCGGCATGACACAAATCAAGTTGTAACCCTTGAGCTTTGCGGCCATTGCAAGTGAAATTCCAGTGTTGCCGCTTGTTGGTTCCAAAATTGTGCAACCAGGAGTTAGAAGTCCATCTCGCTCTGCCGCTTCAATCATTGCTAGGGCAGCGCGGTCCTTGATGGAGCCTGTCGGGTTTCGGTCTTCAAGTTTTGCCCACAAACGAACATCGGCTGAAGGTGAAAGTGTTGGCAATCCGACAAGTGGAGTGTTACCAACCGACTCAAGCAATGAGTTGTAACGCATGATTAGCCACCTGCAACAGCAGGCAAGATTGTGATGTTGTCGCCATCAGCAACAGTTGCTTCAAGGCTGCCAAGAAAACGCACATCTTCATCGTTGATGTAAACGTTCACAAAACGGCGTAGTTGACCATTTTCAACTAGGCGTTCACCAATGCCAGCAAACTGAGCTTCAAGATCAGCAATAACCGCTGCGAGTGTTTCACCAGATACCTGAACAGAACGCGCATTGTTTGTGTAAGTGCGCAGAATGGTCGGGATGCTGACATCAACAGACATGTTTGCTCGCTCAATTTCCTTCGGGGACTCTTCTAGCCTAGACGAATTAGGGTCGCTACACATAACCGAGAATTGCCTGAAAACATTTCCAACCTAACTATTGCAAGCGGTTTGCAGTAGTGCCGATTTGATGTGATGAATTAGGCTATGTGTTTATGGATAACAGGCCAATTGGCGTAATGGACTCGGGAGTTGGCGGTTTAACTGTTGTCCGTGCCATTCTCGACCAGTTGCCGAACGAGCCAGTGCTTTACATCGGCGATACTGCGCATAGCCCTTATGGTCCTCGCTCTATTGCCGAGGTTCGAGAGTTAGCCCTAGATGTTCTAGATACTTTGGTGGAGCGGGACGTTAAGGCTTTGGTTATCGCCTGCAATTCTGCCAGTGCAGCCATGCTTCGTGATGCTCGTGAGCGCTATTCGATCCCTGTAATTGAAGTAATCCAACCGGCTGCGAGACGCGCAGTTGGGGCAACTCGAAATGGCAAGATCGGCGTGATTGCAACTGCCTCTACAGTTGCCAGTGGAGCTTACTTAGATGCTTTCGCCGCAGCACCACAAATTGAAGTGTTCCAGCAAGCTTGCCCGCGTTTTGTTGAGTTTGTGGAAGCCGGTGTGACAAGTGGGCCGGAGCTAACTGCGGTGGCGCATGAATACTTGGATGCAGTTTTGGCACACGGCGTCGACACGGTTGTTCTGGGATGCACGCATTATCCGTTATTGACTGGCGTAATCTCCATGATTGTTGGCGACAGAGTCACGCTGGTTTCAAGTGCTGAAGAGACCGCGAAAGATGTTTATCGAACTTTGGTTGAAGGCGACATGATGCGTGATGCAACACTTCCGCCACCCCAGCACGAATTCCTTGCTACAGGTGCGGCATTCACTAGCCTTGCTCGCCGATTCCTTGGTCCAGAAGTCTCCGAGGTAATCCCGCTGTAGTTAGCGGTGCAATAGAGTCAGAGGCATGACTACACGTTCCGATGGCCGTTCAAATGATGAACTACGCAATGTTAAATTCACTCGCAACTATTTAGACCATGCCGAAGGTAGCGTTCTAGTTGAGTTCGGAGCTACTCGAGTTTTATGCGCTGTCTCATTCACTGCTGGAGTGCCGCGCTGGAAGGTTGGTAGTAACGAAGGTTGGCTGACCGCCGAGTACTCGATGTTGCCTCGAGCAACTCATACGCGAAATGACCGCGAGAGTGTTAAAGGCAAGCTTGGGGGACGCACTCACGAGATCTCTCGACTTATTGGGCGCAGCTTGCGGTCAGTTCTTGATATGACTTCACTTGGTGAAAACACCATCATGATTGACTGCGATGTCATTCAAGCCGATGGCGGAACCCGCACTGCAGCAATTACCGGCGCATATGTGGCAGTAGCCGATGCTATCGAGTGGGCTCGCAATTCTGGATTAGTCGCCCCGTCTGCTGTTGTTTTGCGCGACTCTATTGCTGCTGTTTCTGTTGGAATCGTCGATGGCAAGCCTTGCTTGGATTTGCATTACGACGATGATGTGCGGGCTGAGACTGACATGAATGTGGTCATGACTGGCTCAGGAAAGTTTGTCGAGGTGCAGGGAACTGCAGAGCGTGATCCGTTTGACCGAGAACTGCTGAATGAACTTTTGGATCTTGCAACAAGTGGGTGCGGGCATCTTACGAATTTACAGTTAGCAGCATTGGCTACCGGTCGGTAAAAAATGTTTGAACAGGTGGTATTGGCCACGCGCAATTTACATAAGGCGCAAGAACTAGCTCGAATTCTGGAAACTTTACACAGTGATGTTCAAGTACTGACCGTTGCTGACTTTCCAGATGCACCAGAGGTTGAAGAAACAGAAGACACTTTCGAAGGCAATGCTTTGTTGAAAGCTCGCGCGTTGGTGGCGCATACAGGATTGCCAACCATCGCAGATGACTCAGGCTTATGTGTAGATGCTCTCGCTGGATCGCCTGGTGTTCTCTCTGCTCGTTGGTCTGGTGCAACTGAAAACGTTGATGAAGAAAACCTGAAACTTGTTTTGAAGCAGATGCTGCATACACCTGATGAGAGCCGAGGCGCACAGTTTGTTTGCGCCGCAGTTTTGGTACTTCCTGACGGCACAGAAGTTGTCGAAAGGGGAGTTGTCGAAGGGTCATTGCTCCGGGAACCTCGCGGCACTGAGGGTTTTGGTTACGACCCAATTTTCGTTCCAACAGGGTTTTCAGTGACCACGGCTGAGATGTCGGCAGCTGATAAAGATGCCATTAGTCATCGTGGACAAGCGTTGCGAAAGCTGGCGCAGAAAATTTCAGGTTTAAATTAGTTCACCTTAAAAAACTGTGGTGCGGGAGAGGGGACTCGAACCCCTACACCCAAAGGCGCTAGATCCTAAGTCTAGTGCGTCTACCAATTCCGCCACTCCCGCACGCAGACTCTATTCTGTCAGATTTCTCAGTGTTCTTCCAACGGGCGGGTGCTGTGTATGAGTAAGAGCACGATTGCCCCTACTCCAGCAAGCACTCCAGCGATAGTCATCGGCAGTGCGCCGTGACCATTTCCTTTTGACCACAACAATCCAGCCCAGATTCCGGCCAACAAAATTGCGCCGCCAGAAAGTGACTGAAATACGCCCTGAGCGCGCCCATGCATGGTCTTTGGGACCGTGTGCGAAACAACAGCCTTGCCAATTCCGTCAGTTAACGCTGGGAAGAAACCATAGAGAACTACAGCTGCGTACATTAATGGCGATGGCTCGGTTGCTCGGCCGATGACAATGTAGGTGCCCGCAAACGCAGCAAGTCCAATTGCATAAACCGTGTAGGCCGATAAGCGATCCGCGATGATTCCAGCTGGGTAGGCGGCAAGGGTGTAAACCAGATTGAAGCCGATGTAGGCAAGAACAACATTTGTCATTGATGTGCCTAGTTGAGAGAGGCGCAGTAGGAGCATAGTGTCCGGCAAATTAGTCAAGGCAAAAACTATAAACGGAATGGCTGCTAACCAAAATGGACGCGGCAGTTTCTCAAGTGCTTCATTTGCCACCGCTACTTTTTCTGTTGCCGGCTTATTTCGAATGTCTTGGACAAATAATGAAATCACCACTGATAGAACAGCCGGAATAACAGCCCACCACATAACGGCTCGCACATTGTTGTCCAGGACAGCTAGGCCAACTAGTGCAACCATCGGCCCTATGACTGCGCCGAATGTATCGGCGCTGCGGTGAAAACCGAATGCTCGTGCGTAGTGGCTAGGTTCAACAGATTTGGTAATAAGCGCATCACGAGGAGCTGAACGAATTCCTTTGCCTACTCGGTCGATCATTCGACCAAAGAGAACCATAGGCCAGACCACGGCACTTGCAACGAACAGTTTTCCGATTCCAGCGAATGCGTAGCCAGTCGTGATTAGTATCTTGCTGCCAATGCGATCTGAAGCTTTTCCAGCGAAGTACTTTGATACACCAGCGGTTACTTCCGCGGCTCCTTCAACAACTCCTAGAACGATTGCCGGCGCAGCCAGTACCCCAGTTAAAAAGAGCGGCATTAGGGGATACATCAGTTCGCTCGCGGCATCCTGTGTGAAAGACACCAAACTAAGCACAATCAGATTGCGTGTGATCCACTTTTGCTTGTTAGTTTTGGTTGCCATAGGTCAAAGCCTACGCATTGAGCGCCTGCAAGTCTGTTGGTTAACAATTGGACAAGGGGTACCGTTAGCACGCTACTAGTTAGTCAATAGTGAATGGCTTTTGAATTGGACCAAGTTCGATGCCGGCGGCGACATGGTTGGTTTGTTCACCACGGGCGCGCTGAGCTTCATGTGCTTTCTTATGCCAGCGCTGCTCGATTCGTCCATAACGCCAAACCGCGATTGCAACTAACCAAACAATGGCAAATGCAGCAACGATTATGTATCCAGCTTGATTGAGGTTGAATTGGTTTGCGTAATCCCAGAAACCGCCCGAGAGATTTAGTTGTCCAGAAATAACCTGGGCAACTTCCATGCCACCAATAAATACTGCAACGCCTACAGACAAACCAGTGATGATTATGTTGTAGTAAACCTTGCGAACGGGCTTGGAGAATGCCCATCCGTAGGCGAAGTTCATAAATGAGCCGTCGATGGTGTCGAGCAAGCTCATGCCACCAGCGAAGAAGCACGGCAAACTGATGATCGCCCACCATGGCAGGCCGGCAACCACTGATGAACCAGCCAGTACTAGCAGGCCGATTTCAGTCGCTGTATCAAAACCCAATCCAAAAAGGATGCCGAGTGGATACATTTTCCAGCTCTTGTCGATTCGGCGGGCAATTGGGCCAAAGAAACGCATAAGGAATCCACGAGAATTTAGATGCTTTTCAAGTTCTTCTTCACTGTATTCCCCGCGGCGCATGGCAACGAAAACTTTAACGATAGAAACCATTACGACCAGGTTTAAAACAGCAATAAGTAACAGGAAGAGACCACTAATTGTTGTGCCGACTAACCCTGTGTAGTGATGAAGTGAAGAATTATCATCCTTCAACTGCGTGCCCAGCGACTTCATTCCAAAATTTAGAAGAAGTGCAAGAGTCGCAACGACAGAGGAGTGACCAAGAGAGAAAAAGAATCCAACTGCAAGTGGGCGTTGGCCTTCACTCATCAATTTTCGGGTCGTGTTATCAATGGCGGAGATGTGATCAGCATCAAATGCGTGGCGCATACCGAGCGTGTAGGCCAATACTGCAGTGCCCCAACCAAACATTGTTCCGTCACTAAGTTGGTAGTGACCTCGGGTAGCAGCGAACATCAGTGCAATGCCAGCGACATGGAGGAAGGCAATGATGCCAAACATGAGCGCCATGCGTCGCCACTCATCACGAGTCAACCTCTCGCGTAAGCGCATCTTTGGTGCGGAGACTTCATTGTCTATTGCTAATGCCATTTTGTGTCCTTATTGCGAACTGTTTGCAATAACCACTCTAAGGCGGAAAGTGGGAAACCGCACTTTATCCGGACCTTTTTGAGTGCTAGTCGTCTGTAGGCTTAAGACATGGCTGAAAATCCGTCTGATGAAATAGCTCGCCAACTGCAGGAAACGCGCGAGCGCCTGTCCAGATCAGTTGATGACCTACAGGATTATGTTCGTCCAGGAAACGTTGCAAACCGTGGAATAGAGAAAGTAACCAAATTCTTCGTTGATGAAGAAGGTCAGCCACGGGCCGAAAGAATTGCCGCAGTTAGTGCCAGTGTTTTGGCGTTCTTCGGCGTCGCAATAAAGGCTCGAGGCAAGAAGAGCGAAGATTAATTCTCTGGATGATTAATCGTCATCCCAGCCATGTGGTGACGGCGGCATAGCACTTCGTAGCCGATTACTTCAGCAGCATTCTCGCCAGTATCACCCGGTAATACTTGATCACCTTCGGTAATCATCCGTCCATTCACGGTTCGCGCATTGTGGGTAGCTTTACGCCCGCACCAACATAGTGCCTCCACCTGAAGAATTTGAATGCGATCTGCAAGTTCAAAAAGCCTGGATGAGCCGGGGAATAGGTCTGTTCGAAAATCACTTGCAATTCCAAAAGCAAAAACATCTATGTCTAAATCGTCAACCACATGAGCAAGTTGGTTGATGTGCTCGCGGGTATAAAACTGAGTCTCATCGCAAACTAGGTAATCCAAACCTTCATCAGTTTGAAGTTGTTGCAAGCACAATTCGAAAAAATTTGTTTCGTCAGTTACTTCAATTGCTTGAACTTCAAGTCCCAAGCGACTGGAAAGTATGCCACTGCCAGCTCGGTCGTTGCGAGTAAAAACCAAGCCACTACGGCCCGCGGTTTTATGGGTGTGATTTACCTGTGCGGCAAGCGTTGATTTACCGCAGTCCATGGTTCCGGTAAAAAATACGAGCTCGGACATGTGCTACCCCTCTTAACTTGTTGAATTTAGTGTAGAACTCCAGCCTGCTAGTTAGCGTCAAAATATGAAACGCACGGGTCACTTCACAAGATTGTTACTGCTATTAGCTCTGCCTGCAATCCTGGTTAGTTGTCATGTGGCGGTAGCGCCGAACCCAAATACCAGTGAATCGCCATCTTTGTCACCAGCGCCAAGCCCTAGTTCATCACCAAGTAAAATTCCAACCCCAACTGTAAGCCCGACAAATTCCCCCAGCGCTTCACCATCTTTGGCTAAAAAGACTGCCGCACTTTATTACGTAGGTAAGTCCGAAAGTGGACTTCGCCTGTATAGAGAATTTCGTTCAATTATGTCCACTGATGATGTTGGGCTTTATTCTTTGCGAACTCTGGTGCTGAATAAGCATCATCCAATGGACGGTGACTATTTCAATCTTTGGGGAAATGGATCAGTAATTAATTACATTCACTACTCGGGCAGCAAGGCCGTTGTAGATCTTGAAGTAGTGCCATTAGTGGTCGGATCCGAAGGCGAAATGCGCGCTATAGATCAACTTGTTTGGACTCTAACTGCCAATCATCCGAGTACAACATCCGTAACTTTTACATCAGGAGGTAAAAGCTTTGAGAGTTTTGCTGGACACGTTGATGCACGACATAGTTTTTCTCGAGAGTTGCATTATGAAGTACTCGCTGCTGTGTGGGTTGATCAGGTGGCAGCCGTTATGACCAGTCCAGTAATTATGCGGGGGACAGCATGCACTTTTGAAGCAGGCTTGCATTGGCAACTCTTCCGTAATGAAGAGCTCATTCGCGAAAATCATGCATTGGCTTCAGGAGCATGCCCGGTTAGAGGGGCGTGGAGCGTTAACTTAGGAGTGCTGCGGTCTGGCCACTACACATTCGTTGCTCAAGATATCTCAGCTAAGGATGGGTCCGTCGCTCAGGAAGACTCCAAAGCATTCACGATTAGATAGTTATTCGCAGGCGATGCCATCGCCGTCACCATCGCGGTACCACGAGTATTCACTGTCGCGCCCCCGATAGTACGGACCATACCCAGCGGCTTTGGCTTGTTTGCATGAGCTGAATCTGGGATCTGTTTTAGAGTTCGAACCGCTTGAAGTGCCACCCGAATTTGAGGTGCCACCGGAAACAGGAGTTGAGCTAAAGTGCCTGACTGCTAGTGCTGGCTTAATAGTGTGCGTGCGAGCCCCACATGTTTTAACTTTTGCCTGCAGATCCCGTTTTTCAGTCGGATCTATGGTTAAGCCCCATCGATATTTGATGGCTATCCAGTCGCCAACATACTGACACCAATAACTATGGCTTGGTGGCATCCAGAGGTATGGGTCTTTGTCCCCCTTAGCTCTATTCGAATTAGCAGAAACTGCAATTAACGAACGCGAGTAACCAAGGTCGTTCGCGTAGCGTTCACGAGTATCGGCATCCCATCGGTACGCACCTGATTGCCAAGCTTCAGAAAGTGGAACCATGTGGTCGATGTCTAGTGAGCGAGCATTGGTAAAAGTGATGTTGTCATAAACAGATTTCCAGGCGCCACCTTGGATTGTGCAGCTCGAGTTCTCAGATGGACGTTTGCTTGCTTCCGCAATTAAAACTTCCGCGCGAGTATTGCAGCCATCATGATCAACATCTACCCACAACTTAAAAAAGTCGCGGTTATATCCACTGACATGTTCGCCAGAAACTTTCAGCTTCCCAAGGAGTGATGAAGCGGTTGTGGTTGTTGTGGCATTGGAGTTTTGCATCATGCCTAAACTCAAAATTAGGACCGCAGAAAAGCCGCCTGCAATTAGTCGCACTCTCATCTATTTCTCATCACTTTCACACGCTCATTACTTAAGAACAGGCTATCTATCTAGTCCGTCAGAAACAGGGTTATAGAAGTGGTTTTGTCACACACTTCTGCCAACATAGGGGCATGACAAATTCTTCAGCCTTTATTTATGTATTTATTGCCCTTTTCGTCGGTGTGGGACTGGGATTCCTGATTGGTCGTGGCCGAAAGACAACCGGCCCTGTCGAAAATGGCCAGCAGTTAATGCAGGCGCAAATTGATTATGCATCTTCACAGGCTCGAGCAGAGCAGCTTGAAATTCAGGTTGGTCAACTTAAAGAGCAGCTAACAAATGAACAGCAGAATTCGAATCAGCAACTTGAACTTAAGAAAGAACTCGAGTCATTGAAAAACCAAGTCACGAGTTTCTCTACTGCTGCCGCAGATGCTGATCGCAGGCGAGTTGAAGCAGAGAAAGAAATATCTACCCGAATTGAAGAGATGAAAAGTAATAATTTTGAATTGGCGAAAAGCACGGGGACAATCGCCAAGGTTTTAAGTAGTTCTCAGGCGCGTGGTCGATTTGGCGAAGTACAACTTGAGCTTCTGTTGGAAAATGCAGGCCTAATGAACAAGGAGAATTTTGACACTCAACGAGTCATCATCCATTACGACGAATCAAATGCTCGCCCAGATGTGACTGTAAATATGCCAGGTGGAACATCAATTTTCATCGATTCAAAGTTTCCTTTTGAGGAATATTTCAACGCTTATGCGGTGGAGGATGCTGAGCAACGCAAAGCACTATTGGAGAGCCATGCGAAAGTAGTTCGTGGACATATCAGGACCCTGTCTGAGCGGAAATATGAAGACCGTGCGGTGTCTCCAAATTTCGTTGTGCTTTTTGCGCCGATTGAATCAATTCTTGGAGATGCACTTAAGGCCGATCCGGAATTACTTGAATACGCTTTTCAATGCAACGTAACGATTGCTACCCCATCAACAATGATGGCTCTCTTGCGTACTGTTGGATTCGTCTTTAGTCGTGAGTCTGTTGCGAAGAATGCCAACGAAATTCGTGAACTCGCTAAAGATTTCCTTGCGAACATAACGAAGCTTTATGGACGGCTTTCCACATTAGGTAAGCGTTTGAATTCGACAGTCACCGCTTTTGACGATGTAGTGAAATATTCTGAAGGCACCTTGCTAAGTCCTGCCAAGAAAATTAAAGCACTGGATATTCAGGGTAGTCCGCTTGTTATTCCGGGAGAAATTTCGAAAGAGACTCGCATAGTAAAAGATCAGTCAGCGCTATCTGATACTGAAATGGTTGAAATAGAAGACATCACCGAAGAGTCTGAATAAACAAGAGTGCGCCGCCAGGGACTTGAACCCCGAACCCACTGATTCAAGGCAAGGGCTGTAAAGCAAAAACTTGCCTATTGAATTTCTCATAGATTCATGGGTTTTCCAGCACTTTTGCAGAATTCCAATATTTTTCTACAGGCATTTTTTAAAGGTCGTTACTGTCACGTTACTGTCAAAATCTTGAGCTAATTCTGCACTAGCGATCCATTAACTAAAGCCCAACGTGTTGGTAATGACTTGGGTGTTCCTGTGATGCCACCAGAGATAACTCCGGATAGCGTTGCGCCAAAGAGTGTTACTCCGGTTAAATTACAATTCGTCAAATTTACGCCTGTTAAGTCAGCGCCAAGCAGATTGAGATTACTTAGATTTGCCCCTGGCCCAATGAGATAGCCTGCGATTAATTTGCATCCAGCACAGAGCTTTGGACTGCCACGTAAAGCTGTAGACCTGAAGTTTGTAAGTGTCACCCCAGTTAAGTCGACATCTGTCAGGTCAACGGATGTGATACTGGCGGAACTTAGATTGGCACCAGGACCGACTAGGTAGCCGCCCAAAAGTTTTCAGCCAGTTGGAAGCTTTATTTGTGCATTGGCAATATCACAAGATTTAATGCCCTCAATTTTGACATTAAATAGTTGTGCTTGGGTCAAGTCAGTTGGCCCCAAGTCTTGATTACTTATGTCAGTATTAGCAATTATTACTTGTTTTCCCACCAGGGTTCCGCCCACAAATAAGTATCCGGGTGGCAAAGAAACTTGTCCGGTAATTCCAGACATGCTTGCATACTTCATGTTCACTTTACTCAGATCAAGTCCATCTAAGTTTGCGTTGCGAACACTTGGTCCAGGACCGAAGAGAAAACCGTTCCAAATAAAATAGTTGTTCAAGTCGGAATTCGGCAACGACTTCGGACTTCCTTGTAGTGTTCCTGAACTGACTAGCCAAAAACCGCAATAAAGGAACTGAGCGTCAGTAATTATTGCATTTTCTATTGAAACATCCAACAAATCACCAGATGTGAAATTCGCGTTGGTCAAGTTTGCCCCTGACAAATCACCGTGACGAATCGTTGTATTTGACAGATTGGCGTTAGTGAGGTCGGGTTGCGAGACCTTGAGGGAAATTTAACAGTAACTGTGCTTGTCGACATCTTGTTTGTGTGAGTGTCGGAGTAGAGAAAAGCGATAGCAAACTGCGCTCGGAGAAGTACCAGATCTTCACCTAAGGACCCGGGTTCGATTCCCGGCACCTCCACGACGAAGCGAATCAAACGCTGAGCTTGCTCACCCATCAACATAAAAACAAAACAGTTGGCCCTCTGGATCCACCATCACTCGAACATTGCCCTGGGGTTGCTGCTGGGCCAAAGTTGCTCCTAATGCCAGCGCCGCTGCAACTGCCTCTTCAAGGTTTGAAACCTCAATGTCCAAATGATTCAACATCTGCTGCTCGCCCTCGCGAGCGGGCCAAATCGGTCGAGCTATTGCTGGCGCAGTTTGCCTTTGAAAGCCAAAGTAAATGTTGTCGGCTGAAGTGACGAGAGTTACCCAATTTTCAGTATTGGTATGAATTCGCCAGCCTAGCAAATCGCTGTAAAAAGCTGCGTGGGCTTGAGGGTCAGCTGAATTAAATACTGTGCCCCAGAAAGCATCAGGTTTACGCCAAGTCACAACAGTTATGCAGTCTTCGATTTGAATTGAACTACATTTCCTTCAGGGTCATTGCCATCACAGAATGTGAATTCACCCATGCCTTCCAGTGCAGCATGGAAGCCACCAATGCCTGCAAAAAGGTCGATATAGGTGAACTGGTGAGCCATAGAGATAACTTACTTGAAACTGCGGACAAAACCTACCCTGCATCGCTTAAGAGTAGATTTGAGAATCGATAGTCTTGGGAGAATTTAAATCCACTTGTGAATCGCGGCCAGAATTCAAATCTCTGGGTTGTCATATTTTTAACTCAACGGTCACTGTCACGTTACTGTCAAAACGGACAACAGTTCACGACAAACCCGCTAATGGTGCGCCGCCAGGGACTTGAACCCCGAACCCACTGATTAAGAGTCAGTTGCTCTGCCGATTGAGCTAGCGGCGCGCGAAAGCAAGGTTATCAGCATAATGCCCCGCAAGTGAAATGAGGGCAGGTGAAGCATTGCTTACGATTCGGTAGGCTTAGGGGTATGCCTATCAACGCCGCTGGGACGGTAGTTGACGATGCCGCCCTCCGTTCCGATATTCGCCTACTTGGCGAGCTACTCGGCGAGACCATTACCCGCCATAAAGGCCAAGAACTATTGGATTTAGTGGAGCGAGTGCGAGCAGCTTCCCGAGTAGATGCCCACCAAGTGGCGGCCCAACTCTCGGATGTTGATTTGGCTACTGCTATCGATTTGGCCCGCGCCTTCTCTACCTACTTCAATCTGGCCAACATTGCCGAGCAGGTGCACCGTGGACGAGCACTTGCACAGGACCGTAAGGCCAGCGGCGGAGTTCTGGCTCGAACTGCAGCCCACATTAAAGCAGCCGAGATTCCAGCGGAAGAAGTTGCTGAAGTAGTTTCCCGCCTAAATGTTCGCCCAGTATTCACCGCCCATCCAACAGAAGCAGCGCGTCGCAGCGTACTCACCAAACTTCGTCGCATTGCTGACTTCCTGTATGCGCCAGGACACCCACGCTTACGCGACCGCCTTGGCGAACTTGTTGACTTGCTGTATCAAACAGATGAACTTCGACTACAGCGTCCAGAAGTTCTCGACGAAGCTCGTAATGCGCTTTACTACCTTGATGAGATTGCTCGTGGGCCACTCGGTCACGTACTTGAAGACTTAGATAGTGCGCTTGAACAAATCGGCGTACAACTTCCAGTAGGTGCAACTCCACTAACCATGGGCTCGTGGATTGGTGGCGACCGCGATGGCAATCCATTTGTTACCGCAGAAGTAACCCGCAGTGTTTTTGTAATGCAGCGCTCACATGCCATCAATAACTTGATTCCACTTATGGATCGAGTAATTGAAGATTTGTCTATCAGCCGGACGGTTGCTGGAGATGAAGAGCGCATTGAAGAGTTTCTGACAGATTCAGTTAAACCACTTGTTGGTTTGGATGAGCGTTACATTCGCATGAATGCGGAGGAGCCTTGGCGACTTTCTCTAATAGCAATTCGCCAAAAGTTGTTGAACACGCAAGAAGCGCTTTCCAGTGATGTTGATCCACAGAGTTCATATGGCGAGACTGCTGAATTCTTAGCGGACCTAAATGCAGTGCGCGAGTCCTTAGTGGCGCTAGGCACTGAAGATGTGGCTCTGCGAGTACTTGATCGCGCAATGATTGCTGCAAGTGCGATTGGCTTACACCTTGCAGGACTCGATGTCCGTGAGCATGCTGAAAAGTACCAAGCAACAGTGGCGCAATTAGTTGGTGAGCGCGCAGATTACGCTGATTTCGAGGCAGCCGAGAGGCTTGAATTTTTGCGAAATGAGTTGGCGCAAAATCGGATTCTTGGAGATGCAAACCTTGAACTAACTGGTGAAGCCCAACCAACATTTGGTGCCTATACCGAAATTCGAGAAGGTCAAAACCGATTTGGTCACGAGGTTTGCCAAACCGCAATTGTTTCAATGACTCGTGGTGCAGACGATTTACTAGCTGCTGTGATTGTTGGCCGCGAAGCTGGGCTTGTCGATTTAGTGAATGAAGTCGCTCGGGTTGATTTCGTGCCACTACTTGAAACAGTGGACGAACTCCTTGCTGCAGATCGAATTTTGGAAGACCTACTGAGCACGCCGGCTTATCGCGAATATGTTCGCCTGCGCGGAAATGTTCAAGAAGTGATGTTGGGCTATTCCGATTCCAATAAAGATGCGGGCATTCTTACTTCGCAGTGGCAGATTCATTTGGCTCAACGTCGACTACGCGATGTCGCGAATCGATATGGCGTTCGGTTACGTCTATTCCATGGCCGTGGTGGAACTGTTGGTCGTGGTGGCGGTCCAACTTTTGAGGCCATCATGGCTCAGCCTTGGGGTGTGCTTGATGGTGAAATCAAACTCACCGAACAAGGTGAGGTTATTTCCGATAAATACCTGCTTCCACCGCTAGCTCGAGAAAATCTGGCGCTTACTTTGGCTGCGACTCTTGAGGCTTCAGTTCTGCACCAAACTTCAAAGGTTGCTAAAGACAAATTGGTTGAATGGGATGAAGTCATGAACTTGGCTTCAGGCGCGGCCATGACCAAATATCGGGCACTCGTTCAAGATCAAGATCTTCCCGCTTATTTTGCTTCATCAACGCCAGTGGGTGAGTTGGCTGATGTTCACATGGGCTCTCGTCCAGCCCGCCGTCCTGATACTTCTGCTGGAATTTCAGGACTGCGTGCAATTCCCTGGGTGTTTGGTTGGACGCAATCGCGCCAGATTGTGCCGGGCTGGTTTGGCGTTGGTAGTGGTTTGAAGGCAGCTCGCGAAGCTGGCCATGGCGACGCACTTTCTGCCATGTTGAAAGAGTGGAACTTCTTCTCTAACTTCATTTCCAATGTCGAAATGACATTGGCAAAAACGGACATGGATGTTGCAGCAAGTTACGTTAAAGAACTCGTTCCTGCCGAACTTCAACATCTATTCGATGTCGTAAAATCCGAATTTGAATTAACACAACAAGAAGTATTGAACTTAACTGGCGAAGCGACAGCGCTTGAAAATAGTGAATCACTCGCTCGCACTCTTGAAATTCGCGACAAGTATTTGCTGCCTTTGCACTACCTGCAGGTAAGTTTCTTGCAGAGAGTCCGTGAAGTTAGGGCTGAAGGTCAAGAACCCGATGCGGCATTGCGTCGCGCACTGAGCGTTACCGTGAATGGAATTGCAACTGGTCTTCGCAACACTGGATGATCTAGAAAAAAGATTTCTAAACTGCGGTAGATTCCAGAGCCAAACTCTCGATACGTGAAACGTATTCTTCGATTGCCTCATCTAAGTTTTCATCACTTAATGTACGAACGCCATGAATTACAAATGGATCAATCCAGCGCATCTTTGTCATGTTCGCAGTTGCGATAAGTGGAGCTAAAAACTGTTCCATAGTGAACTTGTTGTTGCCGTCATTTGAATACGCATCAGCAGGTCCACCAGTGCTGATGGCAACCATAAGTGGCTTTCCTTCGAGAGCATTTCCACCGCGGTATGCCCAGCCTGGCGTAAGCACATCATCTAAATACTTTTTCAAACTTGCTGGTGGGGAATACCAGAACCATGGAAACTGAAGTACCACTGCATCATGAGCATCAACAATTTCTTGTTCATGCTTGGCATCAAATCCTGAGACAGATGAGGATAAATACTGGTCAATATGCCTAACGGTAACCAGTGGATTTCCGTCCAGAGCCTTGACTAACGAGTCGTTGATTCGAGAATCTTCGATGTTTGGATGACTGACGAGTACTAAAACTTTTGGGTTCATAACAAGTACAAGTCTGCTGCACAGTTATTTATTCCGCATTTCGTAAATGCTCTGACATCAGTTGTTTAGTTGACCCTCAGCAGTATCGACAACATTGGCTAGCAACATTGCGCGCGTCATTGGTCCTGTGCCACCGGGCATCGGGGCTAGAAAGCCTGCAATAGCAGCTGCATCCGGGTGGATGTCGCCAAGTAGGCCAGCATCTGTTCTAGTAATACCTACATCAAGTAGTGCAGCGCCTGCTTTAATCATGTCTGCCGTAATGAAGTGTGGAACGCCAGCAGCAGCTACGACAATGTCGGCCTGCTTCAAATGTGCTACTAAATCTTTGGTGCCAGTGTGACAAAGTGTGACGGTGGCATTCTCTGAGCGGCGAGTTAGTAAGAGTCCAAGTGGTCTGCCAACTGTCACGCCACGTCCTACGACAACTACTTCAGCCCCATCAAGTGGCACATCGTATGCGCGTAGTAGTTCAACAATTCCCCGAGGAGTGCAAGGTAGCGGCGCGGGTTCACCCAAAACTAGTCGGCCCAAGTTCATAGGATGCAGTCCATCGGCATCCTTCTTTGGGTCCATCAGTTCAAGCGCTGCGTTCGCATCTAGTCCACGCGGAAGCGGTAATTGCACGATATAACCAGTGCATGCTGGGTCTGCATTCAATTCTCTAATCGCATCCAGAACATCAGCCTGAGTTGCGGTTGCTGGTAAATCAACTCGAATTGATGTGATGCCAACTTCAGCGCAATCTTTATGTTTTCCACCAACATACGCATGTGAGCCGGGATCATCGCCCACCAAAATGGTGCCCAGACCCGGATGAATACCCTTTGATTTCAGTGCTTCGACTCGTACGCGCAATTGTTCTTTAACCGCAGCAGCGGTTGCTTTGCCATCAAGAATCACAGCGCTCATCGGGGTCCTTTAGATTATTCAACTAGTCCAACAATGCCACATCACTATGCATCAAGTCACACTCGGTAGCTAGCTTTTCCGCCAATGCTGAGTCTGAAGTTCTCGTTGGCTCTTTATCTGGCTTGTTACTAAACTATGAGCAGAAGCATCAGTTTCAAACTAAGTTCATTTCCCACTGACCATTGACTTTTCGGAGCGTATTGTGACCGACATTTTGAAAGAAATGTACGAAGAAACGATGGCTGGCAACGCACCGCGAGTGCTTGAACTAACAAATCTTGGCCTTTCAGAAGGCATGACGCCAGAAACTTTATTGTTTGAGGCATTAATTCCGGCGCTTGAAGAAGTTGGCGCACGGTTTGAACGCGGTGACTATTTCGTACCTGAAATGCTAATTGCAGGGCGCGCAATGAATGGTGCACTCGAAGTATTGCGTCCGCTACTCGCTGACACTGGCGCTGAGGCCATCGGAACATTTGTGATGGGAACTGTTAAAGGCGACGTCCACGACATCGGCAAGAATCTGGTCAACATCATGCTGGAAGGCGCAGGCTTCACCGTTATCGATCTTGGCGTTCAGGTCAGCCCGGAGAAGTTTGTTGCCGCAGTACAAGAACATAAGCCAGACATTGTTGGCATGTCAGCATTCTTAACTACGACGATGCCTATGTTTAAAGTAAATATTGAAGAGCTAACTAAAGCTGGGCTTCGTGATGATGTCATTGTTTTGGTTGGTGGAGCGCCAGTAACGCAAGAATACGCTGATGTTGTTGGGGCCGACGGTTACGCTGCAGACGCATCTACTGCCGTTCGTATCGCAAAATCTTTAATCGCCGCCAAACGCGGTAAGTAATTCTCTACGAGGGGACACAAATGCATACCGTACTTAGTTCAGCAAGCAAAGAAATCACAATGGGCAATGATTTGCCATTCGTGATCATTGGTGAGCGCATCAACCCAACAGGTCGCAAAGTATTCCAGGAAAAATTACGCGCAGGCGATTTATCAACTATCGAAGTTGATGTTGCTGATCAGGTTGCTGGTGGGGCGGACATGCTCGATGTGAACATGGGCGTGCCACTGACTGACGAACCAGCACTACTTGCTCAGGCAATCCAGCTGGTTCAGTCACTTACAGATTTGCCTATCTGCATTGACTCATCGGTTGTTGAAGCACTGGAAGCAGGTCTTGCTGTTTACCAGGGCAAGGCACTTATCAACTCCATGACCGGTGAGGACGATCGCATGGAAGCGATTCTTCCGCTGGTTAAAAAATACGATGCAGCCATTATTGCTTTGCCTAACGATGAGACCGGTATTCCAATGACTGCGCCAGAACGCATGCTCATCGTTGAAAAAATTGTTGCTGCTGTGGAAAAGGCTGGCATCTCGCTAGAGAATTTGCTGATTGATCCATTGGCCATGACTGTTGGGGCAGACCCAGAAGCAGTTAAAAACACATTGGAAACTATTTATCAGATCAAAGAAAAATACGATCTGAACATGTCAATCGGTGGCTCTAATGTTTCGTTTGGTTTGCCCAATCGGCATGCGCTCAACGCTGCATTTATTCCAATGGCTATGGCCGCCGGACTAACTTCAGCAATCATGGATGCTCGCACACCATCGGTTGTTGAGTCAGTGCGCGCAAGTGATTTGCTAATTGGTAACGATGCCTGGGGCGGTAACTGGATTACCCGCTTCCGCGCAGCGCAGAATGGCTAATTGCTTCTAGTAGTCTTGGGTTACTTGCAAGAGTAAGGGTAGCCTCGTGAGCGATTCAACGAATTCGGTTTCTGCATCAGATGCAGCCGGCGTTGGTCGCGTGCAACTTAAATTTGTGCCCAGTGGACAAGATGTCCGGGTACCGCCGGGCGTTTCCGTTTTTGATGCCGCTTCCTGGAACGGGTTAGCTATTGATTCCACATGTGGTGGGCACGGCACCTGCAAGAAATGCAAAATTCAAATTCTTGAAGGCGAAGTTCCAATTTCCAACTTAGACATCAGAGCATTCACTTCAGAGCAACTCGCTGATGGATGGCGCTTGGCTTGCGTAGCCCGAGCAAATTCCAATCTGAAAGTAGACATTCCGCCACTTTCAACAAGGCCGAAGGCCGCAACGGTCGGAGTTGGCCGTCAAGTTATTTTGCGGCCAGCAGTGCAGAAGCGTTACGTCGAATTAGCTGAACCAAGTTTGCATGATCAGGCAATGGATCTAGAACGGTTACAGGCCGCTATCAGTGACATCGAATTCTCGGTTGATTTAGATGTTTTGAAGACCTTGCCAACTATTTTGCGAGCTTCTCATTGGAAAGTCACTGCTGTAATAAATGACGATGTTCTTATCGCAGTCGAGCCTGGTGACACCACGTTAGTTAGCTACGCAGTCGCATTTGATTTAGGCACAACAACGGTGGTAGCTACCCTGATCGACTTAGTTACTGGAACACCAGCGGCCGTTAAATCCATGCTTAACAAACAGCAGCCGTTCGGCGCGGATGTGATTTCGCGAATCTCAGCGACAATGATGGACAAGAACGCACTTTCATTGATGCAAACTGCTGCCCTGGAAACTTTGAATGAACTTGTGAGCGAAGTATGTGCCGAGTCAGACGTATCAAAATCTAATATTTATGACCTAGCCATTGCCGGCAATGCAACGATGATGGAAATCTTGCTTGGTATTGATCCTGAGCCAGTAGGGGTTGCGCCATTCATTACCGTCACTCGTGACTGGCCTGTATTGCGTGCGAGCGAAATTGGAATTTCGGTGCAAGCCGGTGCGCGTTGCTACATATTCCCATTGTTCGGTGCCTATGTTGGCGGCGACATTGTGGCAGGGGCTCTTGCAACAGGCATGGATCGCGACAAGCGTGTGCGATTGTTGATTGACGTCGGCACCAACTGTGAAATTGTGCTTTCAGACGGCGACAAAATTTTGGCAACCGCCGCTCCTGCTGGTCCTGCATTTGAAGCTGCTTCGATTTCTTGTGGCATGCGTGCTGCCGATGGCGCAATTGAAGTTATCCAAGTAACACAGGAAGAAGTTACTTTGGGTGTAATTGGGGATGTAGCTCCAGTTGGTCTATGTGGCTCTGGTCTTGTCGACGCCGTATATGCTCTGCATAAAGTCGGACTAATTGATGATTCTGGACGATTTGTGAGCAACGAAGTGGCTCTGCAGGTCGCACCGGAATTAGAATCCAGGTTGATAACCCGAGACAACGAAGAACGAGCATTCGTTTTGGCTTGGGAAGATAATCAGCCTTCTGTTTACCTATCTCAGCGCGACGTACGTGAATTACAGTTTGCCAAAGCATCAATTGCAACAGGTTGGCGACTTTTACTTGATGAACTTGGGCTACCAGATGATGACGTGCAACAAGTTTTACTTGCTGGCTCTTTTGGTTCTTACCTTTCGCCCGCATCTGCGATTGGAATCGGCTTAGTTCCGAAACTTCCGGTTGCCAGAATTGTTAGTGCTGGAAATGTTGCTGGTGAAGGCGCCAAGATGGTCCTGCTTTCTCAGGCTGAACGTCATGGCGCGAACGCGCTACTTGAAGAAGTTGCTTACGTTGAACTTTCAGATCGGGCTGACTTCAACGACAAATTCATGGCGGAGTTGGCTCTGCCATCATGACTACAAACGCCGTTATAGCCTGCGGTGCTTTGGTTGGCCATGTTCAAGAAATTGCGCAGCGTAACAATTTAGATCTTCACATTGAGGCACTTGACCCGCTCTTACACAATCGTCCAAAAGAGATTGCCCCGGCAGTCGAGAAGGAAATTACCCGGTTGTCCGTAAGTTATCCAAACCTTGCTATTGCTTACGCGGATTGTGGGACCTACGGCGCACTTGATGAAGTATGTGAGCGTTTCAATTTGAAGCGATTAACTGGGCAACATTGTTACGACGTGTTCGTTGGAGCAGAGAAATTAAAGCATGAGTTTGAAGCAGAGCCTGGCACGTATGTCCTAACCGACTACTTGGTTCGAACTTTCAAACGGAGTGTTGAAGAGCAATTGGGTCTCGATAAATATCCATTTTTGCGGGATGACTATTTTCATAGTTACCGTCGATTACTTTGGTTAGCCCAACACCCATCAAAAGAATTAAGTTCGGCTGCAGATCAAATTGCAGAGAAGCTCGGCTTGAAACTTGAACTGCTTCATGTGGGAGATGTGTTACTTGAGCAGCAGCTATTAGCACTTGTAGCAAAATAAAAAGTGCCCCCCGAAAATCGAGGGGCACTTGGGGTGAGTGACGGGACTCGAACCCGCGACGTCCTGGACCACAACCAGGTGCTCTACCAGCTGAGCTACACCCACCATGTCTGCTTCGGAGTTTTACTTCCACGGCAGAAGACTAATTCTATGACAGCACAGGCCTAACGGCTAAATCGTATTGTTGTTATACGTCAGTTGCGAATGGCCGACCCATAATGTGCTCAGAAATTGCGCGAGCTGCAAGGGTATCTGGACCAGGCTCTGGCACCAAAATTGCCTGTCGGTAGTACTTGAGTTCATTGATGGAATCTCGAGTATCTCCAAGGGCACGATGATTCCCCGTCTTAAGCGGACTTGCAAAGTAGGTTCGCGAATACCACCGACGCGCAAGTTCTTTAATGCTAGAAACATCAATGATGCGGTAGTGCAGGTAAGAATCGACTCTTGGCATGTCACGGCGTAAGAAAATTCGATCTACATAAACACTTGATCCGGCTAGGGGAGCCTTGAAAGAATCAGGTACATGTGAAGTGATGTAATCGAAAAGCTGTTGCTCGGCTTCCTCAAGAGTGACGCCGTGCTGAATGTCGTAAATCAAGCCTGATGCAGTGTGCATGTTGGTCACCACTGGATCCATGGCTTCAAGTTTTTCTTGCGGGACTTTGATTACTGCTTCGAAGCCTT
>Ga0214919_10003177_pt1 | contig 25104 bp, 26 predicted proteins | sample LL1503_MetaG_FD_177994 | JGI IMG/M metagenome (GOLD analysis project Ga0214919, IMG submission 177994) | Freshwater microbial communities from Lake Lanier, Atlanta, Georgia, United States - LL-1503 | ecosystem: Environmental > Aquatic > Freshwater > Lake | place: USA: Georgia | collected... | reverse complement strand
TCGGTCTTGACTTTGGCCAGCTTGGCCAGGGCTTTGTCTGACAACTGGTCAGGCGTGACATCTTTGATCACGCTGCTCAGATCGCGTAATTTGCCCTGCGCGTCGATCAGACCCGGTTTTTCTTTGCCAACTTGGCCATATCGAACGAGTTTCATGCTGAATGCCTTTCAAATAAAAAATGGATCTTAACGCGCTAGAGAATCAATAGGTGGAACGACCACCCGACAAATCAAACACCGCGCCGGTGGAAAACGAACAGTCTTCAGTACACAACCAGGTGACCATGGCCGCAATTTCTTCAGGCTGTCCAAACCGCCCCATCGGGATTTTGGACAACATGAATTGAATGTGCTCGGGTGTCATCTGATCGAAGATGGCCGTTTTGACAGCGGCTGGCGTGACGCAATTGACCCGCACGCCAGTGTCCGCTAACTCTTTGCCCAGTGACTTGGTCAGGGCAATCACCGCCGCCTTGCTGGCGCTGTAAGCGCTGGCATTGGGGTTGCCATCTTTACCGGCGACCGAGGCGATGTTCACGATGCGACCAAAAGCGCGGCCGCGCATGTGCGCCGAGAGTTCACGGCAGCAATAAAACAAGCCGTTCAAGTTCACATCCATGACCTGCCGCCAAGCGTCCACGGGGTAATCCCACACTTTGACGTTGGGGCCAGTGATGCCCGCACAATTAACCAAGGCGTCTACCGCCGCCAAGGCCACGGTGGTTTGGGTCGCTTGCACGACCGAGTCGTGCTGCGACACGTCGACTTCGACGCAGTTCACGAGCGCAGCAGAGTGACCGGCGATCAGTTGCGTAGCCGCTTTGTTCATTCCCTGGACATCGCGGTCCCACAAAGTGACGCGGGCACCAGAAGCCAGCATGCGTTGCGCGATGGCATAGCCCAAACCGGTCGCGCCACCAGTGATGACGCTATGTCGACCTTGCATATCGAGTTGGTTCATGGTGTTGTCTCCCTTAAATGGTCATGCCGCCATCGACCATATAGGCGTTGCCGGTTGCAAAAATAGATTCGTCAGACGCCAAGAAGGTGATGATGGGGGCGATCTCATGGGCTTGCGCCAAACGGCCCATGGGCTGGCGATTGATGAAGTCCTTGCGGGCCTGTACCGGATCGTCATAACTGTTGATACGGTCTTGCAGCGAAGGCGTATCGACGGTGCCGGGACAAATGCAATTACAACGAATCCCTTGCTTAACGTAATCGGCCGCAACGCTTTTGGTCAAGCCGATGACGGCCGCTTTGCTGGCGCCATACGCAAACCGATTGGGCAATCCGCGCACACTGGAACACACACTGGCCATGTTGATGATGCTGCTGCTGTGTCCCGTGGCCTTGAATTGCGCCAACATTTTGGGCAACACGGATTGAATCATCCAAAATTGCGAGCGCACATTCAAGTTGAAAGCAAAATTCCAATCCTCATCGGTGGCATCCAGAATGGGACCATTGTGCACATAGCCCGCACAATTGAAGACAATATCAATGTGAGGCAATGCGGCCACTTGGGCTTGGATCGCCCCCTTATTCATGACATCGAGTACGGCGGTATGAACATTCGCGACCCCCGCGTAATCCTTGAGCAACTGTGCATTCAGATCGGTCGCATACACCGTAGCACCTTCAGCCGCCATGCCCAGCACAGCCGCTTTGCCAATGCCTTGTCCCGCAGCTGTCACCAGTGCGATTTTTCCTTGCAGTCTCATGGATTCTCCTCAAATTAAACCCCTGGCATCGCGACTTTATAGATGGGGTTTATCCCAAGCTTGAGAGCCTTGACGCCGCCACATTAAGCATGCCACCATTGTGCAATTGGTCGGACCAATTTACCCATACGTGTATTCCCTGATCTTTGCATGAAACTGTCTGTTCAAGAACCGCCGCGCCTTTACCGCCAAATCGCTGAGCAATTGCGCGAGTGGGTGGGTGCGAGCGGCTTCAAAGCGGGAACCCGTTTGCCCGCAGAACGCGAGCTGGCTTTGCAGTGGGGCGTAAGCCGCTCTTCTTTGCGAGAAGCCGTGATTGCGCTGGAGGTGGAAGGTGCTATCGAAGTTCGCACGGGCTCGGGAATCTACGTGACCGAAAAAGCACTGACGACACCCATCGATCCTCACCCCCAGGGTGCGCGTGACTGGGGGCCACTGGAAGTGATGCAGGCCCGAGAGTTGATCGAATGCGAAATGGCGGCCTTGGCTGCGGCGCATGCCAAGCGCAGCGATTTGCAAGCCATGGCCAAAGCCTTGATGCAAATGAAAAAAAATGCTGGTCGAAACGAAGTACCCAGGCAGGGGGATGAGGCCTTTCACATGGCCATCGCCAAGGCGTGCGGCAACAGCGTCCTGGTGGACACTTTGCAGGGCTACTGGCAATCGCGCAATGGTGTGATATTTGAACGATTGAGTGACTATTTCGAAAGTCCGCACTCATGGCAAGCGGCCATTGCCGAGCACGAAACCATTTACCAGGCCTTGTGCGAACACAATGCCAGCGCGGCCAAACGGGCCATGAAGCATCACCTGAAGCAAACCCATAAACGCTACAACGCCCATTGGCGCAGCGTTTGACATTGAAAGAACCCATGCAAACTTACATACGCCTTCACGCCGCAGATGACGTGGTGATCGCCCGCAGCCAATTGATGAGCGGCAGCCAAGTCGAAGGCATCGCCGTGCGCGGATTGATCCCGCCTGGCCACAAAATCGCCACCCGTGCCATTGCAGCGGGCGAAGCGGTGCGTCGCTACAACCAGATCATCGGCTTTGCAAGCCAGGCGGTCGGACCGGGGGAGCATGTGCACGTGCACAACCTGAACATGGGTCCCGAGAAAGGTAACTTCACACGGGACTATGCCTTTTGCGCCGACTTGAAACCACCGGCACCCAGGCGCCACGCCACATTCCAGGGCATTGTGCGTGCCGATGGCCGTGTTGCCACGCGCAATTACATTGGCATTTTGTCCAGCGTGAACTGCTCGGCCACAGCTGCTCGCGCCATAGCGGACCATTTTTCAAAATTGACCAACCCCTCTGCCTTGGCCGACTTTCCAAATGTCGATGGTGTGGTGGCCTTGACCCATGGCACAGGCTGCGGCATGGACACGGTCGGTGCAGGCATGCAGATATTGGAGCGCACACTGGCCGGCTACGCCACCCACGCCAATTTTGCGGGTGCCGTGGTGGTGGGGCTGGGTTGCGAGGCCAACCAACTCCAAACCTGGCTGGCCCACAGCGGCTTGCAAGAAGGCTCAACCTTGCACACCTTCAACATCCAGGACACCGGGGGCACAGCCAAAACGGTGGTCAAGGGTATTGAGTTCGTCAAACAGATGTTGCCCCAAGCGAATGCAGTGCAACGTGTGCCCTGCAGCGTGGAGCACATTGTGGTGGGCCTGCAATGCGGCGGCTCTGACGGCTACTCGGGCATCAGCGCCAACCCCGCACTGGGCGCTGCAGTCGACCTCTTGGTGCAGCACGGCGGCACCGCCATCTTGAGTGAAACACCCGAAATTTACGGCGCCGAGCATTTGCTGACACGCCGTGCTGTGCGCCGTGAAGTGGGTGAAAAACTGGTGGAGCGGATCCATTGGTGGGAGCATTACACCGAGATCAACCAAGGTGAGATGAACAACAACCCGTCCCCTGGCAACAAGGCCGGCGGTCTCACCACCATTCTTGAAAAGTCTTTGGGTGCCGTCGCCAAAGGCGGAACGACGAATCTGGAAGCTGTTTACGAGTACGCCGAGCCGGTCAAAGCCCATGGCTTTGTCTATATGGACACGCCAGGGTATGACCCGGTCAGCGCCACCGGCCAAGTGGCGGGCGGGGCCAACCTGATTTGCTTTACCACCGGGCGCGGCTCGGCTTACGGATGTGCACCCTCGCCTTCGCTGAAACTGTCAACCAATACGGCGCTGTGGACCAAGCAGGAAGATGACATGGACATCAACTGCGGCGACATCGTAGATGGCAAGATCTCCATCCAAGACATGGGTGAAAAAATCTTCCAACACATTGTGGACTGTGCCTCAGGCAAACCCAGCAAAAGCGAATTGCATGGCTATGGTCAAAACGAGTTTGTGCCTTGGCAATTGGGTGCAGTGATGTAAGCGCTTACCGGGTATCCACCTGCACCATGTACGACCCTTTCAACACTTCATTCAAATTAACGCCATGAACCACCTTATCCCTTCGCAAGAACTTGAAAATAAAATAACTGCCTTGTTCATCAAAGCGGGCAGTGCACCTGCAGAGGCACAGCAGGTTGCGGCCAATCTGGTCATGGCCAACTTGAGTGGCCATGACTCCCATGGCGTTGGCATGGCACCGCGCTATGTCGATGCCATTCTGGAAGGTAATTTATCCCCCAACACCGGCGTGGCAGTCAAGGTGGACACCGGCATGCTGCTGGGGCTCGACGGCCAACATGGCTTTGGTCAGGTGGTGGGCGTGCAAGCCATGAACATGGCTTTTGAAAGGGTGACGCAACATGGCGCTTGTGTCATGTCATTGTCCAGTGCACACCACTTAGGCCGAATTGGCCATATGGCTGAAATGGCCGTGGCCAAGGGATGGGTCTCTTTGCATTTTGTGAGTGTTTTTTCGCGGCCAGTGGTTGCGCCTTTTGGGGGGGGCGATGGTCGTTTTGGCACCAATCCTTGCTGTATTGGCATTCCATTGGGATTTGGCGCCAACGCACAAGAGCCCTTTGTTCTGGACTTTGCCACCAGCCGTGTGGCGCAAGGCAAGATGCGTGTTGCTCACAATGAAGGTCGGCAGGCTAAACCCGGCACCTTGATCGACGAGCACGGCCACCCCACCAACAACCCCGGCGTGGTGGTGGTGCCGCAAAGCAATGGGCGCATGGGTGCACTGATGCCGTTTGGCGAACACAAAGGCTTTGGCTTGGCCGTGGCTTGTGAATTGCTGGGCGGTGCCTTGAGTGGCGGAGGAACTTGGCACAAGGACGCCGATGGTCGCCGTGCTGTGCTCAACAGCATGCTGGCTATCGTCATTGACCCGGCACGTTTAGGCACGCAGATGAGTTTTGCTCAAGAATCACTGGCGTTTATCGAGTGGCTGCGTCAAAGCCCTGATGCCCCAGGCAGTGACGGTGTGGTGTTGGCCGGTGAGCCTGAGCGCGCGGCGCGCAAAGACCGTTTGAAAAATGGCATCACGGTCGACGATGCCACCTGGCAGGAGATCGAAGGCGCAGCCCGAAAACTGGGGATGACGCTCTAAGTCCTTGCGTTCAAGTCAGCAAGGCCAGACACGCATCCAGGTGCGTCATCACAGACCGTTTGAAACCCGATCGAACAAATTGCTGCAAACGCCCCAAAGTGAAGGCCATCAACAGTGAAGCTTTGATTTGAGCATCCACACTGGGGCCGGTCGTTGGTGTTTGGGCTGCACCCTCCCGAAGGGTTTGGCGCAACACAGCTTCAACTTTGTCAAACAACAAGTTGACGCGTTCTTGCAAACGCCCGTTCTCGAGAACCAGTGCATCACCGGTCATGACACGGGTCATGCCCGGATTTTTCTCGGCAAATTGCAGCACCATCGTCACCATGCGAGCCGCTTGCGTGACGCCCACTGGCTCACGCTCTTGCACTTGCCGTATGAGGGCCATCAGCGAGTGCTCAATAAAGTCGATCAAGCCTTCAAACATTTGGGCTTTACTGGCAAAGTGCCGGTACAACGCCGCTTCGCTGACCCCCAATCGGGCGGACAAAGCCGCTGTCGTCACGCGCTCTCCACCGGGCTGCTCCAGCATGGTGGCCAAGGTTTGCAAGATCTGCACACGCCGCTCTCCAGGCCGGGGTCGCTTGCGCACAGCGGGCTCATTCAGATCTGGCATGTCGGAGGGCAGGTGCGAGGTGTCAGACATGGCCAGTTTTCTTTAACGACTGCGAATCATGGTGCCAAAGGCTTGCTCAGTCAAAATTTCAAGCAGCATGGCATGCGGCACACGTCCATCAATGATGTGTACCGCGTTGACGCCGCTTTTGGCCGCATCCAGTGCACCCGCAATCTTCGGAATCATGCCGCCGCTGATCGTGCCATCGGCGCACAACTCGTCAATCCGATTCGGCGTCAACTCGGTCAGAAGTTGCCCGTCTTTGTCCAACACACCTTTGATATTGGTGAGCATCAACAATTTTTCGGCTTGCAATACCGTGGCCAGTTTGGCTGCCACCACGTCGGCATTGATGTTGTAGCTTTCGTTGTTTTCTCCAAAACCGATGGGACTGACCACCGGAATGAAGGCATCGTCCTGCAAGGCTTTGAGCACGCTGGGGTCGATGGAAACGATGTCGCCGACCTGGCCCACGTCATACTCCTTGCTGGGGTCTTGCGCGTCCACCATACGGAGCTTCTGAGCTCGGATCAGGCCGCCGTCACGCCCTGTCAGGCCCACGGCTTTGCCGCCTGCGCGGTTGATCATGCCCACAATGTCCTGCTGCACTTCACCGCCCAGCACCCACTCCACCACCTCCATGGTCTCGGCATCGGTGACGCGCATGCCTTGAATGAACTCCCCTTTTTTGCCCAAGCGGGTCAAGGCATTTTCAATTTGCGGCCCGCCCCCATGCACCACCACCGGGTTCATGCCCACCAGTTTGAGCAGAACCACATCTTCGGCAAAGGCTTGCTGCAAGGCGGGTTCGGTCATGGCATTGCCACCGTATTTGATCACCAGTGTTTTACCCTGGAATTTTCGGATATAGGGCAAGGCTTGCGCCAGGATTTCGGCTTTGATTTGCGGACTGATGATTGCGTTAGGGTTATCGGTCATGGTGATATACGTCTCAATAGCCTTCAGGAAGGGGACAAAATTTCAGCCAGCATGCGCTCAACGCCATCTTGCCATGCCGGCATACGCAAACCGAAGCTCGCTTCGAGCCGCGCAGTGGCCAGACGCGAATTGTGCGGCCGTTTTGCAGCCGTCACAAAGGCACTGCTGGGCACCGGCGCAACTTCTTTCACCCGCCACGCGGATTCAGGCCGCAAACGCTTGGCGGTCTCGATCACATGGCTGGCGTAACCATGCCAGCTGGTTTGACCCGCCGCCACCAAATGAAAGATACCCGTATGCTGCAATTGCTCTGTCGCGGGCAAGGCAAGCACTTGCCGCAGGGCTTGGGCCGTCACATCGGCAATCAAATCTGCACCGGTCGGAGCGCCAAATTGATCGTCAATCACTGTCAGGCGTTCACGCTCGCCTGCCAGACGCAGCATGGTTTTGGCAAAGTTAGCACCCCTGCTCGCATAGACCCAACTGGTTCGAAAAATCAAGTGGTGACATCCACTTTTCGCAATCGCCAACTCACCTTCCCGTTTGGTTTGGCCGTACACATTCAAAGGCGCAGTCACATCGGATTCTTGCCAAGGCACTTGACCCTCACCATTGAAAACATAATCGGTCGAGTAATGCACGAGCAATGCGCCCAATTGTTGCGCTGCCTCGGCCAAAGCGGCAGGCGCCGTGGCGTTCAGCAACCTGGCCAACTCTGGCTCACCCTCCGCTTGATCGACCGCAGTGTGCGCTGCGGCATTGACAATCACATCAGGTCGGTAATTGAGCGCGGTTTGCATCAGCTCTTCAGGCCGAGACAAATCCCCACAGGTGTGTGTGCTGTGACGGTCCAACGCCAGCACTTCGCCCAAAGGCGCCAAGCTGCGCTGCAACTCCCATCCCACTTGCCCATTCTTGCCAAGCAATAAAATTTTCATGGCTTGCGATCTGTGCCAGCGTATTGCTTTTGCACCCAGTCGCGGTAAGCGCCACTTTGTACATTGCTGACCCATTGCGGGTTGGCCAAATACCATTCGACCGTTTTGCGGATGCCGCTCTCAAAGGTCTCGGCCGGCTTCCAGCCCAGTTCCTGCTCCAGCTTGCGCGCATCAATCGCATAGCGCCTGTCATGGCCCGGGCGGTCGGTCACATAGGTAATCTGCTTGCTGTAGTTCATGCCGTCAGCCTTGGGGCGCAGCGCGTCTAGCAACTTGCAGACGGTCTGCACGATCTCGATGTTGGGTTTTTCGTTCCAACCGCCCACGTTGTAGGTCTCTCCCAATCGGCCCGCTTCGAGTACCCGGCGAATGGCGCTGCAATGGTCTTTGACGTACAGCCAGTCGCGCACCTGCATGCCGTCGCCATAGACAGGCAAGGGTTTGCCCGCCAGGGCATTGACGATCATCAGGGGGATGAGTTTTTCAGGAAAATGGTAAGGGCCGTAGTTGTTGCTGCAATTGGTAGTCAACACAGGCAGACCATAGGTGTGGTGCCAGGCCCGCACCAAGTGGTCAGAGGCTGCCTTGCTTGCCGAGTACGGGCTGTTGGGCTCATACCGATGGGTTTCGGCAAAGGCCGGATCGCTCTTGGCCAAAGAGCCATAGACCTCGTCTGTGGAGACATGTAAAAAACGGAAAGCAGCTTTGGAGCTGTCATGCATCGCACCCCAATAACCCCTGACCGCCTCCAGCAAGCGAAATGTGCCCATGATGTTGGTTTCGATGAACTCGCCTGGCCCATGAATCGAGCGGTCCACATGGCTTTCGGCTGCAAAATTAACCACCGCTCGCGGTTGGTGTGCTTTCAAGAGGCTTTCGACCAAGTCAAGGTCACCGATATCCCCCTGCACAAACACGTGATTGGCATTGTTTTGCAGACTGGCCAGCGTTTCGAGATTGCCGGCATAAGTCAGTTTGTCGAGGTTCACAACTGTTTCTGACGAGCCCGCCAGCCAGTCCAGCACAAAGTTGGCACCGATAAAGCCGGCACCGCCGGTTACAAGAATAGTCATAGGGCAAACAGGTTGATTTGGCGCCGTGCGAACTGCAAGGGGTCCAAGCACTATCAAGGGCTACATAGCTTGATTTTAGAAGCACTTGTGCTTTCCCATGCGACAACTCTGCGGTTACAGTGTGAAATCGCATTGCAAGGAACACACCATGCCCAAAAAAACAAGCCCCTCTGACAGGCAAAGCGCCGCAGCCAAGCCTGCTGAGCCTTCGGAGGAGTCCTCACAGCACATTTGGCTGGCCGGATTGGGCGCGATGGCCAAAGCACAATCGCAAGGCACCAAGGCCTTTGAGGGCTTGATTGCCGATGGCCTGGCGTTTCAACGCAAAACCCAATGGGCAGCGCAAGAAAAAATCAGCGAAGCGACAGAACAGCTGACCCATTTGGCCAAAGATTTCGGCCATCAAGCCAGCGGACGCATAGATCGGCTGGAGCATATGTTTGAAGACCGGGTTGCGCGGGCACTGACTCGCCTGGGCATTCCCTCAATGACCGATCTCGAGGCCTTGGCTCAACGGGTTGCCGATCTTGAAGCCCAACTGGCCCAGACAGCCAAAGCGCCAGCCAAGGCCGTGAAACGGCCCGCCGCAAAAAAGACCCTCTGAAACGACTCGCCTCATGGTCAAAAAAGCACCCCGCCGAACCGCTGAGCGCATCGCGACGGTGTCGCTGGATCTGTTCAATCGGTTTGGCGAACCCAATGTATCGACCACCCTGATCTCTTCTGAGCTGAACATCAGCCCGGGCAATCTTTATTACCATTTCCCGGCCAAAGACAAACTGATCAGCCATTTGTTCGACAGCTATGAATCAGCGGTCATGACCTTGCTGGAGGCCAGTGGCGATGTGCAAGATGTCGAAGACGCCTGGTTCTTTTTGCATTCGCTGTTTGAATTGATTTGGGATTACCGCTTTCTTTACCGCGACCTGAACGATTTACTGTCACGCAACCGCCACCTGGAAACCCATTTCAAAACCATTCTCGATCGCAAAACGTCGGCGCTGCGGCAACTTCTCGAATCGATGGTTCATGCCAAGCGTTTGAAAATGGACCCGCAGACCATAGAAACTTTATCGGCCAGCATGGCCGTCGTGGTGACCTATTGGCTCAGTTACGAGTACGTTCGCGACCCACGTCACGCGATGGAGGCGCAAAGCGCTGGCTTGGCTCTGGCACGTGGTGCACGTCATGTCCTTTCGCTGTTGTTGCCCCATTTGGTGGATGACGCACAACAAGCCCACTTGCAACAATTGACTGCCGCCTACCAATAAATTCGGTTGGCAGGCTTCAAGCCCCCGCGCCGAAACGGTGCATGGCCATGGTCAATAGACCATCAAAAATCAAGCTGTCGACCAAATCAAAATGAATTTGCATGCTGGGGGCCATTTTCCAGCCGGCGCCGCCCGTCATGAAACACATCGGCTCTTGACCTGTTCGGCTGCGCAAATGTGCCACCATGCGCTCACACGCCCCCGCGATGGCGAACGTGCCGCCACTGGTCAAAGCATCACTGGTGTTGGTGGGGAATTCGCGCACATCCCCCGTGGGCACATGCAAGCCGGCCGTTCCAGATTCGAGGGCGCGCAACATGATGCCATGACCCGGCAAAATAATGCCGCCGAGAAAACGTCCATCGGTATCAATGGCTTCGACAGTCACCGCCGTTCCCACCATGACCACAATCAAGGGCCGAGCAGGCCCTTGCGCCAGCATGCGTTGCCGCGCGCCGATCATGGCCACCCAGCGGTCAGAACCCAAGCGTGTGGGATGGTCATACCCATTTTGCAGTCCGGCCTCAGACACACTCGAGACGACCCATTGCGGCGCAAAGTCCCACAATTCCATTTGCTCCTGCACGCGTCGTTTGACAGCATCACCGGCTACCACACAACCGATCATTCGTGAAGGCACGGGCAGGTTCGCCCAAGGCCCCTCGGAGAGTCTTTCGATGTTTTCCAGGAATTCCGCGCCATGGGCAATCACCTTGGCTTGGGGATGTGGGCGCTCATACAATGCCCATTTCAAGCGGGTATTGCCAACGTCTAGAGCCAGTAAGTTCATCCAACGATCATAATGAATTTCATGTTCCCTATTATCACCTTACCCCAGAGCGCTGACGCATTCACGCGTGGGCAACTTTACGGACACGCGGCAGCCTTGCGGATTCGGCATTCGGTACTGACCTATGCCAAGCTGTTTGCCTGCTGCGGCATCGACTGGCAAGAAGCTTGTTTTCGCGCACGCCGTTACGCACCCGTCATCACCGGCTTGGACGCTGGCCTCATGGCGGAAATGCAAGGCATTGCCGATGGCAGTGGCTGGCGATTGGATGATATCTTGGCGCTCAATTGCCGCACCGAAATACTGCCCTCGAACTTTCTCAGTGACGACACCTTTGAAGCCGCTAAAGCTTTGGAGGCGAATCGACAAGCCGGACTTCCCGACTGGGAAACGGGCTTGCCCATCGACCCACACATTCAAGATGGTGAGTGCACCGCCATGTGTGTTCAAGGCAGTATCAGCATCGAAGGACACACCTGGTTTGCACAGAACTGGGATTGGATTGGCAGACAACGGCAAGCCTTGGTTCTGCTCAAAACCCATAACGCGCAGGGACGTGCCACGGTCACGCTGACCGAGGCGGGTATGCTGGCTAAAATTGGCATGAATGCAGCGGGGTTTGCACTTGGATTGAACATTTTGCGTTCCAATGGTGATGGCCACACCCCCGGTGTTCCTGTTCATATTGTTTTGCGGCATTTGCTTGACTGCGATTCGATTGCCCATGCCCGCGAGCGTATGGCGCACATGGCCACGCTGGGTTTTGGCGCCGCATCGAGTGTCCCCTGCGCAGACGCCCTGGGTGAGGTGGCGTGCTTCGAATTGGCGCCTGCAGGCTGGGCTGAACTCAAGCCCGTTAACGGGGTGGTGTTGCACACGAACCACTTTCTTTGTGACTCCTTACAGGCTGAGCAATCTCCCATGGGGCTGGCCCTGTCCAGTCAACCCCGTCTGGATACCGCCGCAAGACATGCGGGACAGCAAGGTCTGGGGTTTGAGAAATTACAGTCTTTTTTGCGTGATGAGTCTGATGGGTTTTTATCAATTTGCCGCAGCCCAGACCCGGCACTTGCGCCGCAGGGCCGCATCGAAAGTGTAGCGGGCATTGTAATGAACACCCACACGCGTCAACTTTGGATCGCCCCCGATGTCCCCAGTCGCGTTGGGTTCGAAGAGATCAAAAATCTTTGGGTCTGATTCAGTTGCCGCCGCCTGTGACTGACTGGGCTTTTCGGATGGCATTTTGTGCATCTGTATCGCCCAAATCTGGATTTGAAGCTTCACTCACTTGCAACAACAGGCCCATCACTTTGGCGCCATGCTCAATCGCAATGGAGCCGTACTTGATGTCACCTTGAACCACACTGTCGGCATGCAACTCAACACGTTCATGCGCATGAATATTACCCGCAACTTTGCCCGCAATCACCACGCGGTGCGCCAAAATATCGCCCTGCACCTCGCCTGAGTCACCGATCACCACAATGATCATCTCCTCTTTTGCGGACTGGACATTGCCCACCACTTTGCCATCGATACGGATACTCTCGAGCAGGACAAAACTGCCCTGAATGACCGTGTTCTTACCGATGATGGTTTCGAATTTTTCAGGCATCGACTTGAACGTGGCACTTTTATTCTTGGCAAACTTGCTGAACATGAATAACTCCTGTCAGAGAAAAAAATACTAATTTCGCAACACAGTCAAAACCTGGGTCGGATTGATCACCGCATCTTTGATGAAAAACCCTGCGCAGGAGCCACTTCAACCCAGTTTCCATAGGCGCTCACCCATGACCGAAGCCTCGTCCATTTTGTACTGCGTATCCCAGGCTTCTGGCTTTTCACGGCAACCCGCTTCCAGTCGCAACTGCTTCGTGGCCAACAGCCCCACCCCCCAAACAGCCTTAAGCGCCGTGATGGCAAATGTCTTTATACCTGATTTCTTTTTAATTAAATAACAGGCCGCGCAATGGCTTTTGTATTTTCATAGGCTTTGGAGGCGCGCAACACCAAGGCATCACCAAACATGGGGCCCACAAACTGCAATCCCATGGGCAATCCATCTTTGGTCAAGCCACAAGGAATCGTCGAGGCGGGTTGTTGTGTCAAGTTGAAGGGGTAACTGAAGGGCGTCCATCCCAACATCGAAGCAGGGCTTAAAGGCGAGTGTCCCGCAGGCCGGGCATCAAATGCCGGAATGGCGACAGCTGGCGTCACCAGCAAATCAAAACCTTGCATGAATTGGCGCATCATGCTTCCCAAAACACCACGACGTTGATTCAATTGTTGTATTTCCAATGCGGTCAGTCGGGCACCCAACTCGGCTTCAGCCTTGAAATCCGGGTCGGCCACACTTTGCTGCGCAGCCGTCAAGGTATTCCATACCGTCCAAGCGCCCAAGAACCAGAGGCCGGTCGTGATGTCCAACGGATCTTCAAAGCCGGGATCGATTTGCTCCACATGGGCGCCCAAGCTTTCCAATACTTTGACCGCATCGGCCACAGCGTTTGCAATTTCGGGATGAACATTTTTCGCAAAACCCAAAGTGGGCGAATATGCAATGCGCAAACCCTGGATCCCATCATTCAAGCCTGCGGTGTAGTCCACTGAGTCGTAAGGCAGTGAGGTCCAATCACGGGCATCGGGTCGCTTCATGACATTCATCATCAAAGCTGCATCCATCACGCTCATGGTGTGCGGGCCCAGGTGGGCCACAGAACCAAAAGGCGACAAGGGATAAGCCGGCACACGACCGAAGCTTGGCTTGAGACCGAAGTTGCCGCAAAACGCCGCAGGAATGCGTACACTGCCCGCACCGTCTGTGCCCACGCCAATCGGGCCCAAGCCCGCCGCGACGGCCGCAGCCGTGCCACCGGAAGAGCCGCCTGGCGTTTTGTTTAAATTCCATGGGTTGCGTGTGATGCCGGTAGCAGGTGAGTTGGTTTCGCCTTTGCAGCCAAACTCGGGCGTCGTGGTTTTACCCAATAAAACCGCGCCAGATTCACGCAAACGGGCGGTCACAGGGGCGTCCACATCCCAGGCTTGATGGGGATCGACCGTGCGGCTGCCACGCAAAGTCGGCCAAGCTTTCGTCAAAATCAAATCTTTGATGGTGGCGGGCACCCCCTCCAAAGTCCCTACCGGCGCTGCACTTTTACGATGCGCTTGCCAACGGATTTCACTCTCTTTGGCACTGGCCATGGCCGACTTTTCGTCGAGCAAACTGAAGGCATTGATTTTAGGGTTCACGCGCGCTGTGCGCGTCAGCACCGCTTGAGTGACTTCAACAGGCGAAGTCTCACCCCGCTTGTACATGTCCAACAAAGCATGGGCGGGCAGTTGGGTCAGGTCGGTGGTCATGGTCGTGTCCTTGTGTGAGGGCTGAGTTTTTTCCAGGGCAAATCACCCGGGTCGGCTGCCATGGGGCCAGGGGCCTTGGCGACCAACACATGACTCGCAATGGGGGTGAAATCGGCTCGAAAGTGGTTGGAGCTTTTAACCACCAGCACCTTCATTTTTTCGGGGTGAATCCCCACAGTGCGAAACAACTCTCGGTCGAGCATTTGCATCTTGCCACTGGCCACGGCGATGTAGATGCCGTCGATCTCCAGGCAGGCACTGGGGCCCATTTGAATGGTGGAGCCCTTCATCATTGGCCCCTTCAGAAGACAGGCACCCTCGCTGATGCCGCGCACTGTGAATCGACCCTGCACTGGCGGATCACTCAACTCGCCTGTGAAGATAGGCACCGCCTTGCCCAAACTCAATTCGAGTTGAGCCCCCACACCGGCAGCGCAAGCCATCCGGGCCGCATCGGGATCGAACATCAGGCCCAAAGCAATTTGCTGCGGAAAGGCCAGGCCTGCCCCTTGTTGAAGCAAAGCACGCAACATGCCTGTGGTGTTGCTGTCGCCGCCGGCGCCAGGATTGTCTTGGGTATCGGCCACCACCACGGGGGCAGAACTCGAGGCCGCCAGCGACAAGGCTTGGGTCACTGCTTCGCGCGCAGGCAGCCATTCGGGTTGCCACAACAAAGGATTGCGGGCAACGTAGTACAAACGCGCCACAGCCAAACGCGCTTGTTCGCCGTGCGCCCAGATGACGGGGCCACACTCGTCGAAATCAGAGGCAGGAAAGCCCATGCAAAAACTCAGCATGGCGCCATGCGCACTGTCCAACTCAATCAACTGTTCATAAATCGACTTGGCAGGTTCCATCCAGGTGCTTTGCGCATTCAGCGAGATCAAAAATGGAAACCGCTGCACATGCAAAGTTTCTTTGCTGCCGCGCTCCAAACGACGACGCAGCAATTGCGCCGCCAGCTCGCCGGTATGTGCCATGTCGACATGCGGGTAAGTGCGGTAAGACACCAAACCGTCCGACTCCCGCAGCATCCTGGCGGTCACATTGGCATGCAAATCCAGGCTGGCCACAATCGGCACTGTGGGCCCAACGATATGACGAATGCGGGTGATCAACTCACCTTCGCTGTCGTCCGCATGTTCGGCTACCGCTGCGCCATGCAGGTCCAAGTACACGCCGTCCAAACCCTGCAGCAGCGCAGCACGGACGTCGTCCAGGATCGCTTGACTGATGCGCTCAAATGCGTCTTGCGTGACATAGGAAGAAGGGGTGGCTCCGGCCCAAGCCGAAGGCACCAAAGTCCATTGAAAGCGGCGAGCTTCGTCCATGAAGCCTCCGACGGGGATGTTCATACCCGTGAGCAAATCGACCATGGCCTGGCCCCGGACAAAAGCAGGAAAGGCTTCACCGGTATTGAACGCCGCCCAGTCCGCCAGACTGGGGGCAAACGTGTTGGTCTCGTGCTGGTAACCTGCGATCAAAATACGCGTCATGCGAGCGCCCTAGGGTTGTGTCAGTGATCTGGATTGGGGTCAGAATGCCGCGGGTGCAGCGTCAAATAATTTTTGGGTGTAAGCATGCTTTGGATGGGCATACAGGTCCACGGTGCGCCCCTCTTCCACCATAAGACCTTGGTGCATGACAATCACGCGGTCGCACAATTGAGCGGCCACCCGCAGGTCGTGCGTGATGAACAGCATGCCCAAACCGAACTCGGTTTGGATCTCGCGCAGCAGCGACAAAATCTGGGCTTGCACGCTCACATCCAGCGCACTGACAGCTTCATCGGCAACCAGTACCTGGGGTTGGCAGGCCAGCGCCCGAGCGATAGCCAAGCGTTGACGTTGCCCCCCACTGAATTGAGAGGGATACCGCGTCAAAGCCTCCACCGGCAATCGCACTTTATGCATCAGCGTTTGTGCCAACTCCAAGGCCTGGGTCTTGGGCATGCCAAAGTTCATGGCCCCTTCGATGATCGAGTCTCCCACTGTGCGGCGTGGGTTGAGCGAGCGGTTAGGGTCTTGGAAGACCACCTGCACCAAGCTGCGCATCGGGCGTAGTTTGCCTTCCGGTAAAGCGGCAATTTCATGTTCACCCCATTGGATTTGACCTTGAGACGGGTCAATCAAGCGGATCAAACACCGCGCAAACGTAGATTTTCCAGAACCAGACTCCCCCACAATGCCCACTGTTTCTCCCGCGCGAATCGCCACATGGGCATCTTGCAGAGCTTGGGTTTCGCGGGTACGGCCCATCCAATCCCGACTGATGTAGGTTTTACCCACACCCTGACCCCTGAGCAATGCAGACCCTTGGGGCTCTGGTCTTGCCGGAGGGGGCGTCATACCGGGCACTGCGGCCAACAACTGACGGGTGTACTCCGCCTTCGGTCGTTTGAGGACCTGCTCGCACGTGCCGGACTCCACCGCTAGGCCTTGGTTCATCACCAGCACATCATCGGCAATTTCAGCCACCACACCCATGTCGTGCGTGATGAACAAGACCGCAACACCCTGCTCGGCTTGCAATTGATCAATCAGCTTCAAAATTTCTTTTTGGGTGGTGACATCCAGCGCGGTGGTGGGCTCATCGCAAATAAGCAAGACCGGCTTCAAAATCACAGCCATCGCAATCACGATGCGCTGCCGTTGGCCGCCACTGAGTTGGTGGGGAAAACTGCGCAATATACGCTCGGGTTCAGGCAGACGAACGCCTTCGAAGACGCGCAAAACTTCGGCTCGGCGTTTGTCTTTGGACCAGTCCGTGTGGGTGGCCAGCAATTCATCGACCTGGTCGCCACAACTCATCACCGGATTCAAAGCCGTCATTGGCTCTTGGAACACCATGCCCATCACGCGGCCACGCAAATCACGCAAACGGGAAGCACTGGCGTGCAGCAGGGACTCGCCTTGCAAGAGAACTTGGCCGTGATCGGGTTTCAATTCGCGGGCCAATAAACCCATGACGGTGGTGGCCATGACCGATTTGCCCGAGCCCGACTCGCCCACCACGCACAGCGTTTGACCGGGATAAATATCAAGGCTGACGCCTTGCACTGCATGTCCACGGTCACCGCCTGCCGGCAAGGCCACGGACAGATTTTTAATGGATAAAACGGGCGCTTGCATCATGCTCCCCGTCGCGCAAACTTGGGGTCCAGCACATCACGCAGGCCATCCCCCAACAAATTCACGGCCAAGACAGTCGGCACCAGAAAAAGCGCGGGGTACAGCACATTGCCAGGGTACTGGCTGAACTGCACGCGGCCTTCGGCCATGATGTTGCCCCAAGTCGGAATGTCGGGCGGTAAGCCCAAGCCCAGGAAACTTAAAATGGCCTCGGTCAAAACCGCTGAAGCCGCGACAAATGTGCCTTGCACAATCAATGGCGCCATGGCATTGGGCAGGATATGACGAAACAAAATCACCGGTGTGGGCGTGGCCAACGCACGCGCAGCTTCCACAAATGGTTCTTCACGCAAACTCAAGACCAAGGCACGCACCAAACGGGTCACACGCGGCACTTCAGGAATCGCGATGGCTACGACCACCGTCGAGATCGTGGCCCCCAAGGCGGCCACCAAAGCAATCGCCAACAAAATGGCAGGGATCGCCATCAAGCCGTCCATCACGCGCATCAGCACCGCATCAAGGCCACGAAAATAGCCAGCCAACATGCCCAAGCTGCCCCCCAAAACCAATGACAGCACAGCGGTACACGAACCCACCAGCAAAGAAACGCGCGTGCCATAAATCACCCGGCTGTACAAATCCCGACCAAAGCTGTCGGTCCCCAGCAAAAAGGTGTGTTGCACTGAAGTTCCGTCCAGCAAGGCAAACAGGCCCGATGCACCGGCGGCTTTGTTGATGAAACTAGAGTCCATCGCCGCAGGATCAACCGTGCCCAGAAATGGCGCAAAAGCCGCAACGAGCAACATCAGGCCCAGGACAGTCGCGCCAAAGCGCACCGAGCCGTTGGCCATTAAACGTTGTAGCGCATTCATCAGTAACGAATCCTCGGATCTAAAAACAAATAACTCAGATCCACCATCAAGTTGACCATCACATAGCTCACGGAAAACATCAGCACCAAACCTTGAATGACCGGAAAGTCGCGATTCAGGACCGCATCCACGGTCAGCGAGCCCAGGCCGGGAATGGCGTAGACCGTTTCGGTGACCACCACGCCGCCGATCAACAACGCAACGCCAATACCAATCACGGTGACGATGGGCACCGCCGCGTTAGCCAGCGCATGGCGCAACAAAACCGCCGTCTCGGTCAGTCCTTTGGCCCGAGCGGTGCGGATGTAGTCTTCTGTCAAGGCTTCAGAGACACTGGCACGCGTGACCCGGGCAATCAAGGCTACGTAGACCATGGCCAAAGTCATCCACGGCAAGATCAATTGGCGCATCCAATCCCATAAGCCTGCACCAGAGGGCCCCAACAGACTTTTGTAGCCCTGCACGGGCAACCATTCCAGGCGAATGGAGAACAGGTAAATCAGCAGGTAGCCGATCACAAAAACAGGGATTGAAAACCCCGCCACAGAAAATCCGGAGAGCAGCCGGTCCAGCCAGCCGCCCAAACGCCAAGCCGCCAAAGTGCCCAGAGGCACAGCGAGCAGCACCGCCAAAACGATGGTGCCCAAAGCCAGTGCCAGCGTGGGTTCTACACGTTGGGCAATCAGCTCGGTCACCGGCTTGCTCAGGTAAAAAGAATAGCCCAAATCGCCTTGCAGCACACGCCCCATCCAAATGCCATATTGAACGGGGATGGAACTGTCCAGACCAAGCTGCGTCCTGATTTTGGCAATGTCGTCGTTGGTGGCGTTATTGCCGGCTATGGCCGCGGCCGGGTCGCCAGGGGCCAACCTCAAAATGAGAAAGACCACCAAGGACACGACCAGCAACACCGGCAGCACCGCTGCAATGCGGCGCAGCAGGAATGAAAGCATGTGTAAAACCTGGCGTCAGTTCTTTTTGATGTTCCACATCACTGGAATACCGGGTGTTTGCAAAAGTCCCGACACATTGGAACGAATCGCGGTAGGGCTCTGGTATTGACCCAATGGGGCGTGGGTAGCCGTCTCAAAGGCCACGCGCTGGATTTCGGTGGCAATTTTCTTTTTCTCTTTAGGATCAACCGTGCGCGCAAAACGGTTTTTCAGGTACTCGAGTCGCGGCTCATCTTGCCAACCAAACCAGCCGTTTTGGCCTTTGGCGTTGAACATCTGGATGGTCAGGGGATTGGAAATATCACCGGCCGTCCACGCGGTCAAAAATACACTCCAACCCCCATTGGCTGGCGCATCTTTTTTAGCCCGGCGGGCAAGCAAAGTGGCCCAGTCCATTTGCTGGAAATCAACCTTGAAACCAGCCGCCTCCAATTGCTGCTTGGCCACCAGGGGCAACTTGGCAATCGAAGCCAAGTCCGTGGGGCGCATCAATAAAACCGGCGTACCGTCATAGCCGGCTTCTTGCAGCATTTGCTTGGCTTTTACCGGATTCGCTATGCCCGTGAAGTAGCCGGTGTCTTCGTCCCCATAAGCCGTTCCGCAGGGGTACATGCTGCGGCACAAACGACCCAACTCAGGCACGCCGACCTGGGTGTTGATAAAGTCCTTTTGTCCCATTGCCACCAAGGCCGCCTGACGGATTTTGGGGTTGTTGAACGGGGCATGCAAGTGGTTGAATCGCATGATGAACTGCAGCCCGGCAGGCGAAAAGTCTTCGACCTTGATGCCTTCGGTCTTCTTGAGTGTTTCATATTGCTCAAAACTGGGCTGCTCGACCATGTCGACTTCGCCCGCCTTGAGTGCATTGAACTGGGTCTGAGGATCGCGGATGATGACCCACTCGACGCGGTCAAAGTTCACAGGGCGGCCACCGGCCACACCGCTGGGGGCTTCGCTGCGCGATTTGTATTTGGCATTGCGGGTGTAGACCACCAAGGCACCGGGCTTGAATTCGTCGGCCTTGAACATAAAAGGACCTGAGCCGATATGCTCCTTGATCTGTTCAGTACCAGGGGTGGCTGCGATGCGCGCAGGCATGATGAAAGGCACATTCGATGAGGCCTTGCCCAACGAGTCCAGCATGATGCCGCAGGGCTGGTTCAGCACGATTTTGAAAGTCTTTTCATCGGGCGTTTCAAAGCTGCCAATGAAGGTGGTCAAAATGCCGCCCATCGCATCGCGACTGGCCCAGCGCTTGAGCGAAGCCACCACGTCGGTGCTGGTGACCGGCTTGCCGTCATGGAACTCCAAACCGGCGCGCAATTTGAAAGTCCAGGTCAACTCGTCTTTGGACACTTGGTAACTGTCCACCATTTGCGGCTTGATAGCGCCCTTGGCGTCTTCAGAGAACAGCGTGTCATAAATCATGTACGCATGGTTGCGCGTCACGTAAGCGGTGGTCCAGATCGGGTCGAGCACCGTCAAATTAGCGTGTGGCACAAAACGGAAAACTTTGTTGGCAGGCGTTTGCGCCATGGCTGGCATGAGCAAGCTCAAACTGAGCACACTGGCCGCAGCTAAGAAGATACGTTTTTTCATTTCAATTCTCCATTTCCAAACAAGAACGTGGCCATGATGACACCGCACAGGCTCACTCGGCATCAGCTTTGCGCAAACGCCCTACTGGGTTTTCACGGATGACCCCAAAGCGCATGCAAGACTCCATAATGTAAGCCTTTATCAGAACAAAAATTCATCATGGTCTACCCTGATATGTCCGCAGACGCGCTGTCACGCGCCATTCACTCCAAGCAAGTGTCATGCCGCGAGGTCATGCAACTGACGCTAAAGCAGATTGCCCGACACAACCCCCAAAGCAACGCCTTGATCAGCCTCGCAAACGAGGACGATTTGCTGCGGCAAGCGGATGAACATGACGCCCAACTGGCCCGCAACGAATCGATGGGCTGGATGCACGGCATGCCACAAGCAGTTAAAGATTTAGCCAACGTGGCCGGTTTTCGCACCAGTTTGGGTTCACCTTTAACGCCCCCAACGCCAGCCAACGCAGACGGCCTCATGGCCAGTCGGATGAAAGCCGCCGGCTGCATCGTGATCGGCAAAACCAACACGCCGGAGTTTGGTCTGGGCTCACATACATTCAATGAAGTATTTGGCGCTACCCGCAACGCTTGGAACCCCGGCAAAACTGCTGGCGGCAGCAGCGGGGGGGCCGCAGTCGCATTGGCCCAGCGGATGCTGCCCGTGGCCGACGGCTCCGACTTCATGGGCAGCTTGCGCAACCCTGCCGGCTGGAACCATGTCTTTGCCCTTCGGCCATCTCAAGGTCGCGTGCCTACGTTGCCAGCGCAGGATGTCTGGATTTCCCAGTTGGGAACGGAAGGCCCGATGGGCCGGAGCGTGAAAGATGTGGCCATGCTGCTGTCGGTGCAAGCCGGCTACAACCCCGCTTCGCCCTTGTCGATTGCGCAAGACGGCTCGGCATTTACCGCAGCGCTGGACCTCAACCCTAAAGGCCAACGCATCGGCTGGCTCGGGGACCTCACGGGCTACTTGCCCATGCAAACCGGCGTGCTAGACACCTGCGCACAAGCCCTGAAATCATTCGAATCGATGGGATGCCATGTGGACACCGCCGAATTGGGCATGGACCCCGCCAAGGTCTGGGAAGCTTGGCTGGTATGGCGCAAAGCCTTGATCGGGCCGCGCGTCGCGCCCTTCATGCTCAAGCCCGAAAATCATCCCCAAGTCAAACCTGAGGCGCGCTGGGAATATGAACAATCCCTTCAGCTCACAGGCGCACAACTGACTTCTGCCAGCGCGTCACGCACACAGTTGTACCACCAGCTGCTCAAGCTGTTTGAACGCTTTGATGTGCTCGCCCTGCCGTCAGCGCAGGTCTGGCCTTTTGATGTGACCGAGCGGTGGCCAAGCCAGATCAACGACAAGCCCATGGACACTTACCACCGCTGGATGGAAGTGGTGCTTTACGCCACGTTCGCCGGGCTGCCCTGCATCAGCGTTCCCGCCGGTTTTGCCCAGAATGGCCCGAACAAAGGACTGCCCATGGGCCTGCAATTGATCGGCAAACCGCAAGGCGATTTCGCCTTGCTGCAATTGGCCCACGCCTACGAACAAGCCAACATCGAGATGATCAGCATTCGCCCGCCGGGCGTGTGACGCCGCACTTTCAGTTTTGCCGCCAAGGCAAGCCCCGGAATTTCCAGCCGCCTGTATGACCGCGGTGGGCTTGGGCATCCGGATTGCCCTCGAACCCCTCCAGAATGTTGTAGGCGTTCAGGCCTAACTCTGTGGCGCGCTGGGCGGCGGCAATGGACCGGACACCGCTGCGGCAAAGCAAAACCAGTTTGCGGCCACCTCCGCCCAGGGCTTGAATGCCTTCATCAAACGCAGAGTTGATGGCCATGCCTGGCCATTGCTTCCAAGCCAGGGGCTGGGCACCAGGCACTTGTCCCACCCACTCGCGCTCGGCATCGGTACGCACATCCACCAATACGGCTTCACCAGCCTCAACCCAGACCCAAGCAAGTTGGGGGCTGATGTCGCCCGCATAGCCCGCAGCGGGGTGAACATGGGCATCTGAAGGCGAGGCAGGAGAATTCATGATGTCAGTGAGAAAATTTCAATAGGTCACTTCATCATATCGGTGACTGCCAGTATTTCTATACACCCCATGTTTGTTTTTCGACAAACTTTCGTTGATAAAAATTGCTAACCATCCGGCAATACTAGTAATAACCCTCTGTTCACTTAGGGTGATTTGGACACAATGATCCGTCTTTCACCTTAATTCATCATTCTTTGGAGATCATCATGGAAGTTAAAAAAAACACGACAGGCCGTAGAAATATGCTCAAGGGCGCTGCCATCGCAGCTGGCGCCCTGTCAGCCCCGATGATTGCATCGGCCCAAACCGGCCCGATCTCCATGCGTTGGCAGAGCACTTGGCCTGCCAAAGACATTTTTCATGAGTACGCACTCGACTACGCCAAAAAAGTCAACGACATGACCGGTGGCGATCTGAAAATCGAAGTGTTGCCCGCTGGTTCCGTGGTGCCCGCCTTTGGTTTGCTCGAAGCGGTGTCTAAAGGTACTTTGGACGGTGGCCACGGCGTGTTGGGCTACCACTACGGCAAACAAAACGCTTTGGCATTGTGGAACTCCGGGCCCGCGTTTGGTATGGACGCCAACATGGTCTTGGCATGGCACAAGTACGGCGGCGGCGCTGCCTTGCTGGCCAAACTTTACGCCTCTATCGGTGGCAACGTGCAATCTTTCTTGTACGGCCCGATGGCCACACAGCCCTTGGGCTGGTTTAAAAAGCCGATCACCAAGTCTGCTGACTTCAAAGGCTTGAAGTTCCGCACCAACGGTTTGGCGATTGACCTGTTCACCGCCATGGGCGCTGCGGTTAACGCTTTGCCAGGTGGCGAAATCGTGCCTGCGATGGACCGCGGTTTGCTCGACGGTGCTGAATTCAACAACGCCACCTCTGACCGTGTCTTGGGCTTCCCCGATGTGTCTAAGGTGTGCATGCTGCAAAGCTACCACCAAAGCGCTGAGACTTTCGAGATCATGTTCAACAAGACCAAATACGACGCGCTGCCCGACAAGATGAAGGCTGTGATTGCCGGCGCAACTGAAGCGGCTTCTGCTGATATGTCTTGGAAGGCTGTGGACCGTTACTCGCAAGACTACATCGAGTTGCAAACCAAAGACAAGGTCAAGTTCTACAAGACACCAGACTCTATTTTGCAAGACCAGCTCAAACTTTGGTCTGAAATTTTGGAGAAGAAGTCTGCTGAGAACCCTTTGTTCAAAGAGATTGTGGCTTCACAAAAAGCGTTTGCAGCCCGTGCTGTGAAATGGGACCAGGACACCAACATCAGCCGACGCATGGCGGTAAACCACTTCTTCGGAGCGAAGAAAGCTTAAGCTAAAATCTCAAGTGGGTAGGCCTCAAGACTGAAGTCTGCGCAAGCAGATCTTCAGTCTTTTTACTTTTAAGAACAATATGAACACACTGAAACTGCTTCACACAGCAGACCACATCAGCACATGGGTGGGCAAAACCTTCGCATGGCTGATCGTGGTGTTGATGGTGATGGTGATGGGCGAGGTTTTCAAGCGCTACGCCTTAAATGCCCCCACCGCCTGGATTTTTGAAGCCAGCAACATGCTTTACGGTACCGCCTTCATGATGTGTGGCGCCTACACGCTGAGCCAAGACGGTCACGTGCGTGGCGACTTTTTTTACGGCAGCGCCAAACCCCGCACACAAGCTTCTCTTGATCTGGGGCTCTATATCTTGTTCTTCTTGCCAGGCGTAATCGCCTTGACATGGGCAGGCTGGACCTACGCCGGTGACGCCATCTCAATTCGCGAAATGACCAACAGCGCTGACGCGATTCCCTTGTACCCCTTCAAGTCCATCATCCCGCTGACCGGCTTTTTCGTATTGATGCAAGGCGTGGCCGAAATCGTACGTTGCGTGGTGTGCCTTCAAACTGGGGAATGGCCCGCACGTTTGAAAGACGCCAACGAAATTGACGTGGTCGAACAGCAATTGTCGGCCAGTGTGTATGTGGACGAAGACGCTAAACGCGAAGCGATTGAACGCGCTAAAAACATTGACGAAGAGGCCCACCAACGCGGCAGCTCAGTGGGAGAGAAAAAATGAGCGATCCAGCTCTCGGCCTGACCATGCTTTGCTTGATCATCGTGGTGATCATGATGGGATTTCCCACTGCGTTCACCCTGATGGGATTGGGCATGGTGTTTGGCTTCACCGCCTTCTACAACCCAGCTGAGCCTTGGCTTGATAACCGTGTTTTCAATCTGATGGTTCAACGCACCTAT
>Ga0214919_10003176_pt1 | contig 25111 bp, 23 predicted proteins | sample LL1503_MetaG_FD_177994 | JGI IMG/M metagenome (GOLD analysis project Ga0214919, IMG submission 177994) | Freshwater microbial communities from Lake Lanier, Atlanta, Georgia, United States - LL-1503 | ecosystem: Environmental > Aquatic > Freshwater > Lake | place: USA: Georgia | collected... | reverse complement strand
TGATGTAGCTGCAAGGGCCTGATGCCAATGATGCAGTGGCTTTCACGCGTGCACCGCGTGGCCGCACACGCGAAAAGTCATACCCGACACCGCCCCCTCGGCGCATGGTTTCGGCGGCTTGTTTAAGTGCCTCATAAATGCCGGGGAAACCTTCGTCGTCAACACCTTGAATGCAGTCACCCACCGGCTGTACAAAACAATTGATGAGCGTTGATTGGATGTCGGTACCTGCCGCACTCATGATTCGCCCGGCACCGATGGCGCCTGCGTGCATGTTGGCTAAAAATACCTGCTCATAGTGCGTGCGCAGTTCAGGCTTTTCAACGCAAGCCAAACCTTTGGCCACACGCTGGTAAACCGCGTCAATTGTTTGCTCGCCCTGCTTGGCGTATTTTTCCAGCAGGATGTCGACCGAAATTTCTTGGGGAGGCGCTGAGAAGAGGCTAGATGAAAAATCTTGCAGCTTGGGAATATCTAAGGGCATATCAGTCTCAAGTTTCCAGTTAAACACTGGAACTTGAGACTACGCCCTTCAGCCTGCTAAAGCCTTGCTCTGCATCAAGGAATCTGATCCTTGATATCTAATTTCAAGCCTTTGGCGCCTACTTTGACAGGACCCAAACTGCCCGACAAATCGCCAGATTGCGGCATGGCATTGCCCGACTTGGACACGCGCACCTTGACCATGACTTCACCAGCCGCAGAAAGCTTGCGATCGGGCGTCATGGCGCTTGAATCGTCGAGCGTGAAATTCAAAGGCAACTGCGACACAGTGGTTTTGAAGATGGCCAGAGGCATTCGATCGCCATTGGCAGGGGTGGCATAAATAAACACCACATCATTGGGGTTGGCCTTGGATTTCAAGGACGCAGACAAGTTCACTTGCCCCGTGACATTGAGGCCTGAAGTCGCCGCAGATGTCGATGAAGGTGTAGGTGAAGATTTAGCAGGCGGCATGCCCAACCTGTCACGCACAGCCGCAATGGCATTCTCCAAACCCTCTAAATCTGGATTGTTAGCATCCAAGGGCTTGCGGGCTTGTTCCCAGTACTTCAAGGCATCTGCAAACTTGCCTTCAGCGTACGAGGCACTGCCTGCCGTGAGCAAAGCCCCAAAGTGTTGCGGATCTCTTTGTAAAATTTCGCGAATGACGTTCCAAGGTTCACCTTCAAATTGACCTTGACGCTGCATGGCAATGATCTCGATGCGCTCCAACTTCAAGTCGTCGTCGGCAGAGAGCTTAAGTGCACTGTCGTAAGCCTTCAGCGCCGCATCAAAATTTTCCAAGGCGCGGTAGGTACGGCCCAACATGACCCAACCCTGCAAATTGTCGGGTTTGGCTTGAAGTTTTTCTGCCAAAGTCTGCGCCATTTTGGCCAAATCTTTGGGGTCAACTTGATCAGGCGTTTTCGCAGCCATTGGATTCAAGGCCTCTGGCTGTCCCACCCACATGTAAAGGCCCATGGAGCCTAAAGGCAAGGCCACAGCCAACACCACAGCCGTCCAAATGGCAGGCTTTTCTGCTTTGGCAGCAGGATCGTCCATAGCAGATGTGTCTTCTAACAGGCGCAGACTCAGTTCATCGCGCGACTGCTGCCATTCTTGATCACTGATATGGCCGCTGTCGTGCTCGCGGTCTAAATCTAAAATTTGATCGCGATATACCTTGGCATTGGCCTTGGCTTGGCTGGCCTGCGTGACAGGCTTTCTCTCCCGCAACAAGACCCACAAAAAAACAAGGGCGACACACAGCGCAATGCCAAGCGCAATGAGAACAAACAACATGCTGGCATTCATGGTGCATCTCCAGATTTCAAAATTTCTTGCACTTTGCGTCGATCTTCATCGCTCAAGGCCGGCCGGCCTGTTTGCGCACCCTGACGCTGCCGCAAGTAATACGCCATGCCAAGGATGGCCAAGACCAACAACAAAAAGGGGCCAAACCACAAGACCCAAGTGAGTGGCTTCACTTCGGGTTTGTAAAGTACGAAGTCACCATATCGAGTGACCAAGTACTCTTTGATTTGCGAATCGCTTTTGTCTTGCCGAATGAGCTTTCTGACTTCTTCACGCAAGTCGTTGGCCAACTCTGCACGCGAGGAAGCCAGCGATTCGTTTTGACACACCAAGCAGCGCAACTCTTCAGAGATGTGTATCAAGCGCTTTTCAAGCACCGGGTCTTCGGCCAAAGGGGCGGCCTCTTTGGCTTGCAAGGGGGCTAGGCAGGCCAACAAGAGCCAAGTTGCCACACACAGCCACTTTATACATACAGATTGCAAATTCATGCTGTCTTTCACAAGCCCTTAGGAGGCGTTCAATTTTTGCACCAAAGGCAAGATGGTTGACTGCAAAAGCTCCGGCGTCACCACACCCACTCGCTTGTAACGTATGACGCCTTCTTTATCAATCAAATACGTTTCAGGCACACCATAGACACCATAATCAATGCCCACACGGCCATCCAAATCCATCGCAGACAACACATACGGATTGCCATGTCGATTGAGCCAAAGTGCGCTTCGATCGCGGGCAAACTGCAGCTTCTCTTGCGGCGCAAACTTCTTGCCAGCAGGCTCGTCTTGGGGTTGAACTTCCTTGTAGCTCAAGCCAACTATGGGCAATTGATTGGCTTTAGAAAAAGCCACCAACACAGGATGCTCTTCTCGGCACGCTACGCACCAAGTGGCCCAGACATTCAGCATCCATACCTTGCCCTTCATATCCTGCGGTCCAAACTTGGGCGCATTGGTATCAAGCGTGTCCAAGGAAAATGCAGGTGCAGGCTTGCCGATCAAGGGCGATGGGATTTCTTTCGGGTCGCGATTCAAACCAACCGCCAGAAAAATGACGAGACCCAAAAAAAATCCCAGGGGAATTAAAAACTTTTTCACGACGACTCTTTCGATGTGATCGATTGCAGCAACTTGTGTTTCATGGCTTTAACCCAAAGTGCTTGCAGACTTGCGATAGCGTCGATCGCTAACGGCCAACAAGCCCCCCAACACCATCAAAATAGCGCCGTACCAAATCCAAGACACAAAGGGTTTGTAATACACCCGCACACTCCATTGTGGTTTTTCTCCTTCAATGGACTCGCCCAGAGAAACATACAAGTCTCGGAACAAACCAGAATCGATAGCGGCCTCGGTCATGGGCATGGCAGAGGAAAAATATTTGCGTTTTTCAGGGTGCAACACTTCAAGCGGTTTTTGATCTTTGGAGACATTGACCTCACCGCGTAGGGCTCTGTAATTTGGACCAGTAACTTCGGAAACACCCACCAATTCAAAGCTGTAGTTTTCAATGCTCACGGTATCGTTCAAGCCCATGCGAACATCGCGCTCGACTTCATAACTTTTCACCATGGTAATGCCCACCGTGATCACAGCGATGCCCAAATGCGCCAAGTGCATACCCCAAAATGAAGGTGGAATGCGACCTGGTTTTTTCAAGCGTATGGCAATTTGCATGAGCAAACCTACCACCACCCAAGTGGCCAAGGCCAAGCCCATGGCGGTGAGCCAAGTACCACGCTCCGTGAAGGCCCAAACGGCAGCACCCGCCAACAGGGCAGACAAAGCGGGCCAACGCAAATCGTGGCCCAGCTGCGCCCATCGCGCTTCGCGCCAATGCGCAATGCCACCGGGCACCATCAAAAACACCACGGGCACCATGAGCGGCACAAACACCGCATTGAAGTAGGGCGCGCCCACAGAGAGCTTGCCTAAATTCAGTGCATCCACAATGAGGGGGTAAATGGTGCCCAACAGCACAGCACCTGTGGCCACCACCAACAAGACACTGTTGGCAATCAGCATGGACTCGCGCGAGACCAGGCCCATCTTGCCACCCAGTGTGGCCTTGGGTGCACGCCAGGCAAACAAACTCAAAGAAACACCGACCACCACCGCCAAGAAAATCAGAATGAAGACGCCTCGCTTAGGGTCGGATGCAAACGCATGAACCGATGTGAGCACACCCGAGCGAACCAAGAAGGTGCCCAAGAGCGACAGTGAAAACGCGCCGATGGCCAGCAACACCGACCAAGCTTTAAAGCCGCCGCGCTTGTCTGTGACCATCAGGGCATGGATCAGGGCTGTGCCAAACAACCACGGCATGAGGGATGCGTTTTCAACCGGATCCCAGAACCACCAACCGCCCCAACCCAATTCGTAATAAGCCCACCAAGAGCCCAAAGCAATGCCTGCTGTCATGAAAATCCAGGCAACAAGGGTCCATGGCCGAGACCAACGCGCCCAAGCCGCATCCATACGACCCGACAACAAAGCTGAGACAGAAAACGCAAAGGCGACAGAAAAACCCACATAGCCCATGTACAGCATGGGTGGGTGAATGACAAGACCCGGGTCTTGCAACAAAGGGTTCAAATCGCGACCATCTGCGGGCGCTGGTAACAACCGCTCAAACGGACTGGAAGTGATCAAGATGAACATCAAGAAGCCTGTTGACACCAAGCCTAAAATGCCAATGACGCGCGCCACCATGGCCAAGGGCAATGTGCGTGAAAAAATAGCGACTGACACAGTCCATCCAGACAGCATGAGCATCCACAATAACAGTGAACCCTCATGACCACCCCACACCGATGCAAACTTGTATTGCGAAGGAAGCAGTGAATTGGAATGCTCTGCGATGTATTTGATCGAAAAGTCATCGGTCAGTGCACCATTCGCCAACACGGCAAACGAGAAAGCAATCAACAAAAATTGGAGCATCGCAGCAGGTTTTGCCAATGATTGCCAACGTTGGTTGTCGTTCACGGTTCCGGCAAGCGGCAAGACACCTTGAACCAGCGCCACACACGCAGCCAAAATCAAGGCAAAGTGACCAATTTCAACAATCATTCAAAACTCTTTTCAATTAATTAGATGGCTTCACAGATTGCGCAGCCTTGGCGGCTGCAGCTGCATCAAGCGCATGCTTGGCTTCAGGCGGCATGTAATTTTCGTCGTGCTTGGCCAAGACTTCAGAGGCGGCAAAAAGTTGACCATCTGACAGCTTACCTTGCGCCACAACGCCCTTGCCTTCTTTGAACAAGTCGGGCAACAAACCTTTGTAAGTGACGGGCACTTCGTGGGCAAAATCGGTCACGACAAATTGGACGTATTCGCCGTCTTTCTTCAAGCTGCCTTCTTTCACCATACCGCCCACTCGAAAGGCCTTGCCTTTAGGCGCCTCGCCTTTAGATACTTGAGTAGGTGTGAAAAAGAAAACCAAATTGCTTTGAAACGCATTCAAGACAAATGCGCCCGCAATGGCCAAAGCAGACACACCTGCGGCAATCCATAAAAATCGTTGATGTCTGGCTTTCATCAGGACCAATCCTTGCTGTTTGTTTGTGCAGCCAACTCGCTTGCTACTTGGGACAGTGCTTGCACTCGCGCATTTTTCACCCACACCACTTCCAATGCCATGAACAGGGCAGTCACTCCAAAGCTACCCCATACATAAAGACCATACCCACCCATGGCCCAAAAATCGTTCAAGTTGTTCCAAATCATGCGATGGCACCTCCCAAAGGGTTCTTCATCATGTGGGCTTTCACTTCCGGCAATTCAGCAACCCACTGAGTGTGTCTTTCCCGAACCAAAATGATGCTGCGAACTCTGTAAAGAGCGATGGCCACCGCGTACATCCAAAACGCAATGCCCATGATCAACATGGCTTCTAGCATGACCTGCGCCATATTGGATCCTTTGGTGAGCGACACAGATGCTCCTTGGTGCAAGGTGTTCCACCACTTCACAGAAAAATAAATGACGGGCACATTGAGCGCGCCCACCAAGGCCAAGATGCCTCCCGCTTTGTCAGCACGGCGTGGATCGTCAATGGCACTTGTCAGGGCAATGTGGCCCAAATACAAAAAGAACAAAATGAGTTCAGAGGTTAGCCGTGCGTCCCATACCCACCATGCACCCCACATGGGCTTGCCCCAGAGCGCGCCCGTCCAAAGTGACAGGAAAGCGAAGATGGCACCTGTAGGTGCCAGGGCTTTGGTCATCATGCCCGAAAGGCGCGTGTTAAAAGTCAGTCCCAACAAAGCCCAAAAAGCCATGGCCAAATAAATCACCATGGACATCCAGGAAACAGGCACATGCACAAAAATTATGCGATAGCCCTCGCCCTGCTGAAAGTCAGTGGGCGCCACAAACATACCCAGCCACAAGCCCCAAACAGTGAGCCCTGTGGCCAACAAGCCAAACATCGGCCAAAGCTTTCCAGCCAAAGGGTAAAAGTTTTGGGGAGAGGCGTAGAAAAATAGTTTTTGAATCATGGAATGAACGACTGCTTAGGATTCAAGTGCAATGCGAAGCGATGCCGCACTCGCCCAAGGACTGAACACGGCCGCTACCAAAACGAGAGCAGCCAATACCGACAAATGGGCAGAAGCACCCAAGCCACTGATTTCAGCTTCAACTGCGCCAGCACCAAACACCAACGCTGGCACATACAAAGGCAAAACCAACAAAGACAAGAGCACATCGCCACCGCGCACGCCCAAAGTGAGGGCCGCGCCCACTGCGCCAATCAAGGAAAGTACCGGCGTACCCAAAAGCAAACTCAAAGTCAAAACCCAAAGTGCGTTGGTAGAAAGGTCAAATTGCAAGCCCAAAATAGGCGCCAATAAAACCAAAGGCAAGCCAGAGAGTAACCAGTGCGCCAAAATTTTGGCGGCAACCAACCAAGATAAACTGTTGGGCGATAAGGCCATTTGCTCTAGTGTGCCATCGGCGTAGTCGGTGGCAAACATGCGCCCCAAAGACAGCATGCTGGCCAACAAAGCCCCCACCCACAAAATACCCGGTGCCACCAATCGAAGCGTGTTCATTTCAGGACCAATGCCTAGGGGGAAAAGCGCGGCCACCACCACAAAGAAAAACACAGAGGTAATAACCTCATTTTTACGCCTTAAGGCCAAGGTCAGGTCGCGCTTCACGATGGCAACAAAAGCACTCATGCACTTAACCTGTATGTGCGGCCTTGTCCGGCCAGTGAGACCGCTTGGTGGCTGGTTAAAAGCACCATACCCTGACTGCTCAGGTGGGCATTGATGACTTCAGACAGCGCATTTTGGGCTGCAGGGTCCAGTGCCACAAAAGGCTCGTCCAATATCCACAACTTGGCGGTGCTGACCACCAGCCGCGCCAAAGCCGTTCGGCGCTTTTGGCCTTGTGACAAAACACGAACTGGCAAATGTTCCCGGCCCCGAAGGCCCAACTGAGCCAACGCCGCCTTGGCTTGGCTCACAGACAACTGTCGCCCAGCAACCGCCGCATGGGACAACAGATTTTCTAGGGGGGACAGGTCTTCTTTGAGGGCCAATTGGTGCCCTAAATAGGCCAAATTGGACCGAAATTCGTCCTTACTTTCTGAAACTGGCTGGCCTTGCCAGCAAATCTCGCCCTCCTCCAGAGGGCTTAAGCCGCAAGCCAGCCGCAATAAGCTGGTTTTCCCAACCCCATTGTCTCCCTCCAAATGCAAGTACTCACCGCCTTGCAATGAAAAGGAGACGCCTGAAAACAGACGCTTTTCACCGCGGGAGCAACAAAGATTGGAAACGCTGAACATGTGCCTGAATGATCGCAGAAGATGCTCATTCAGAATTGATTCAAGTCAAAAAAAATGAGCAATAAATAGGGCAAATTTGAGTTTGCCCTTCATTTTAGCGCTCTGGCTTATTCATCTGGCTCTTCATACTCTTTTGGCAGCTGGTGGGCAATGCCCTTGTGGCAGTCAATACAGGTTTTGCCCTCCTCTTTGGCCTTCATGTGCTTTTTGTACGGGGTTTGTTTTTGAAGCTCAGCGCTCATGGCGTCAAAGTTGTGGCAATTGCGACATTCGCGCGAATTGCTGTCTTTCATTCTGGCCCACTCATGGTTGGCCAGTTGCATGCGTTTGGCTTCGAATTTTTCGGGGGTATCGATGCTGCCCGTGATTTTCCCCCAAACCTCTAGGCTGGCCTGTGATTTGCGGATGACTTTGTGAACCCAGTCTTTAGGCACGTGGCAGTCTGAACAAATAGCCCTGACCCCGGTGCGGTTACTGTAGTGAATGGTTTCCTTGTACTCTTTGTAAACCGTGTCGCGCATTTCATGACAGGTGATACAAAATTCCAAGGTATTGGTCATCTCCATACCGGTGTTAAAGCCACCCCAGAAAATAATGCCCGCCAAAAAGGATGCCGATGAAATTGCCAGCAATGAATATTTTGCAGGTTTGTTCAAAGCTCGCCAAAGGCGCTTAAAAAGGCCGACTTTTTCGTTGTCCACGTGAGTTCCTAAGCTTGTTGATTTGAGAGGGTTAGAGCGCGCATCAAATCAAAAGTAGTGCGTCAAAGTCACAGCAAGCGCATTGGCTTTGTAGCTTGGCGCTACTTGATTGGTAGGGATCAAAGTGGCCGGTGTGAAGCCGTACTGATAACCGTTGTAGTAGAAGTCAGAGCTCGTGAGTTTCTGATAGGCATATCGAACAGTCACGGTGCTGGATTTATCGACTTGATAACTGGCTTTGAGTTTGACCTGACCAAATTGACTGCGAATGTCAGGCAGTTGGCCGCATGAGTTGATGGCCGCAGCATTGCAGGAAAGGCCGCCAGTGGTGGTCGTGGCATAGTTCAAAACAGTGCCATAAGCACCTGTTCCTAAGGAGTAAGCCACATCACCCGACACTTCCAATTTGCCACCCATCAAGCCAGTTTGCTTGATACCAACACCCACCGTGGTGTCGTTGTCTTTCAAGAGGTTGGTCCAACTGGCAGTCGCTGGGATGCCAATGGCTGTCGCAGATGCTGCGCTGGCAGTGACTGTACTCCGCTGCAAACTGGTCAGTTCACGTTGCCGATGCTGCTTGGTCGCGTAGGCAAAGAATGAGCCGTTTTCTTGATATGCGTAGGAAGTGTCTGCGTTGAAGCTCCAGGTGTTGCCATTTTGAACACCATAAGTACCCGCGCCATATTTGTCTTCTGTGTACTTGCCGCTCAAACCTACCGACAATTGGTCAGATGCTTCCCAGTTCACCTGACCTTTCACAGATTGCTGTGTGCGGGAAGCTGAAAAGAAGGGATAGAAGCCATAGTAGTCGCCAGCGTTCTGGCCTTTGGGGGTCAGGTTGGGCGCAGGCACAGGGCCCGGCACAGCACCATTGATGCCGATGAAATTAGAGATGGCATAAGGATCTGTGGTGGCCTGACGATCACTGTAGCCCAAACCCACCCGAAGGTCGACAGACTCATTGGCTTTCAAACGATACGTCGCTTCCAGACGATCGTCTTTGCTTGAAATCGCAGTGACACAGTTGGTACCAGCAGGATAGCCCGTACTCACCGCGAAGCTGTTACACCAACGTTCCACATCTTCATGCACATAAGCCATTCGCGTAGATTGACCGGCTTTGATGCGGTAGTCACCAGCCAACTCCAGTTGAGACTTTTTGTGGCTCAAAGGGGTGTTGGGGTAGAGCGCTGTGTGCTGACCACTGATCGCGTTGAAGTTTTGCATGTAGGACGTGGTTTGGTTGTCACGTTCGTCAAATTTCAAACCAGCAGACAGCGTCAAATCTTTGTAGGAGCGGTCGGTGAGCTTGACATCAGCATGGGTGTTGATCACTTCACCATTCAAAGAAGTCATGGGCGAAGCAGCCACGATCAGGCCAGTTTCCGGTGTCACAAATGCGCTGTTTTGTGTGTTTCTGCCGTACGACAAATTGGCTGCTAATTTGGTGTGAGGTGTCAATGCATAGCCACCCTGTAAATTCAACTGATTGAAGCTGTTGTTAGGCGGCGTGGTCATGGCTTGCAAAGCACCTGTGTAGGCCGTGGTGCCTGCAAAGCTTTGAAAATTCACACGGTCGTAGTCGTCGGTGTAAAAAGACCCAAAGTAGGAAGCCGTTAAGTGAGCACTCTCGCCCTTCCAGTTCCAAGCCACTGTGAGGGTGTCTGTTTTAGAGGAGGTGGGCATTGGCAAAACCGTGACGGCTTCTCCGGTGGCACCGCCCACACCTGCTACGCCAAAGCCCATCAACTTAGCGCCACTTTGCGCCAAATGGTTGAAGTCAAAACTGAGGCTATTGCGTGAATCAAGTGCCAACGATGCACTTAGGGACGAATTGTGACGGGTTGAAGAGATATCCAGGTTGTGAAATGCGGCCAACTGATTGGCTGTCAAGACATTGGTCCCCGCGCCTGCGGTCGCTGCAAGGCCAAAATTAGATGGCAAGTTAAACAAGTTGTTGCCAATAGCGCCCAAATAAGGTGTCTGGTAACTGCCATCCAAGTTATGGCGCAAGGAATCAAAACCTAATTTGTAGCTCCAAGCACCTTGCTCTGAAGCACTGACTTCTGCAGAGCCCGAAGACAAACCAATGTCGCTCGCTTGCAAAGACCACCGCTCCAGCCCGCCCTGCTCATTCTTGTTGTACGCAGTACCACCACGAACATTGATGCCACCAATGAGCCTTGAGGCTGAGGTGTTCAGGCCGTTGTACTCGCCAAATTTGGCCGAAGTCTGAGAGGGTGTGACCACACCCACCTCGACCGAATTGGCGGGTTGTGTCAGCGCTTTCATTTCTGCGTCATCGGCCTGAGCTGCGAGGCTTAACAACACACCCGACACCGCTACGGCAATGGCACTCAACCGTAAATTGTGACTTTGAACTTTCATGATGTTCTCCGATAGAGGTTGATTAGCGTTGCAGATAGCCGCCAGCGGGGCTGTTGGTGCCGTGAACTTGGCTATGGCAATTCATACAAGAACGACCCACGATGTTTTTGCTTGGAAATTGCGCCACACCGGCTGCGTTTTTGCTTGCCAAACCACCTTGAAAACCAGCTGCGTTCACGCCAACTGGGGTGCCGCTTGCGTGGGTGCCGTCATGGCAGTCTTGGCACAGGAAAGGCGCGCGTGATTTGAGCAATGGCGAAATGTTAGAACCGTGAGGTGTGTGGCAATTTGCACAATCTTCGGTCACTGGCTGGTGTTCGAACAAGAAGGGGCCGCGTTTTTCGGCATGGCACTGATAGCAAGTTTCTGTGACTGTGTTTTTCTTCAACAACTTAGGACCCGCAGCACCGTGTGGATTGTGGCAATCTGAACAGGCCACTTTGCCTTCTTCGAGAGGGTGGTGAGAGATTTTTTTACCATCAGCACGTTGCTCTTTGTGGCAGGTGTAGCAAACTTCAGTTTGCGTTTTCTTGCTCAACACTTTGTCGACAGGACGGTGTACTTTGTGACAATCGTTGCAAGCCACACCACTGGTGTCGTGCTTGCCGCCATCCCAGTTGTTGCGCTTGCTGTCTTTGTGACAAGTCAAGCACTGGCCTGCACGTTCTTTGTCTTCAGACATTTTGAAGGCGCCTTTCTTGAAGACAACATCAGGGGCTACGCGCACTTTGGTCACAGGGTCGCCCTTGACGTGCTTGTCGCTGGCACCATGACAAGACTGACAATTAGGCGCCTTGGGGTCGCCTTTCACACCGTGCTTGGTTTGATAGATTGACAACACAGGTGCTGTTTCGCTTTCATCGTGGCACTTGGTACAAATGGCATCTTTTTTCAGCGCTTCTTGTGCACGCTGCGCATTGGCAGAAGGCGCTACAGGCACATCGGCCGCTTGGGCTGTCAGAGCCGCCGAGCCCAGACCAAAGCTGCTAACTAGCACCAAGGCCGACATGAACTTGTGGATTATTTTCATAGTGATACCCAAATGGTTGAGATGCTGAAGGGGCACGTGATGCTTGAATCGATCACTGAGCCAAAATCCACTGCACCAAGTTTTTGATTTGTGCGGCGTCTTTAGGGGGAGAAGTTTTCACAATTTTGTGCTCTTCTTCGTGGCCATCAGGAAACTTGGCTTTCTCACCCGATGTGATGTGCTCGATCAAGCGAGCTTCTGCGTTGGCTTTGCCTTTGTACTTCGTGGCCACTGCTTTGTAGGCCGGCCCATCTTTTTCTTTTTCAATGGCGTGGCACTTTAAGCAGTTGTTTTGTTTGGCCAAGGCCTTCGCTGCTTCTTCATCTACAGCGTGTGCGCTGGGTAAAAAAACCAAAGTAGACAAAGCCAGAGCGACTGACACTGCAGATTTCAGATGGATATTCATTTGGTGGACCCTTTTTAGATGTTCATTCATCTATAGGGTCGATTCTCCAGAAGCAGAGAAGTTTTGAATATCAGCGTGAGATGAATTTGAGTATCAGAATATTCCGACAAGCATCGGAATTCTTCTCACCAAAACTCGCCTTTGCAAAGGCGATTCAAACTAATTGGCAATCAGTTGATGGCTGATGGCATACCGAACCAAATCAACTTGGTTTTTCATTTCCATCTTGGACATGATGTGAGATTTGTGGGTACTGACCGTTTTAATGCTCAATGACAATTCGTGGGCAATGGCCGTCAAACTGAGACCACGGACAATCCGATCAAAAATTTGATACTCCCTGTCGCTCAAACGAGTGTGCGGCAGCGACTGAGCATGCGGCGCAGCCTCCGAGACCAACAACTCTGCCACCTTGGCACTGAAGTAAACGCCACCTGCTGCCACCTTGCGCAAGGCAGGCAGTATCAAATCACTGTCACCTTCTTTGGACAAATAGCCAGAAGCACCTGCTCGCAACGCTCTCACTGCATATTGCTCTTCAGGATGCATGCTGAAAATGAGAACTGGACATTGAGGCCTTTCGGTCTTGATCAGTTTGATCAACTCCACACCACTTCTGCCAGGCATTGACAAGTCAAGAACCACCAAACCCCAATTGCGTTCGCGCACGAGATCTAAAGCAGCATGGCCATTCATAGCTTCACCTGCAACGACCATGTCCTCAGTGTCAGCAAGTATTTTTTTCAACCCATCGCGAATGATGGCGTGATCGTCCGCCAACAGGACTTCAATTTTCATCATGTCATCTCCAATTCATGCGCCGACAACGGCAGCCTGACTTCGATCGAAACGCCCGCCTTGGCGTCGCCTTCTTTGACCTTTGAAAGACTGAATTCCCCCCCCAATGCAACCGCTCTTTCGCGCATGCTCAGAAGACCCATACCGCCCACTCTTATTTTCTCTGGCATGCCAAGGCCATCATCCTGAATGCGCAGGCACAAAAAATTTCCCTCGACCGACAAAGTGATGGCCACATTTTCAGCTTGCGCATGACGCAAAATATTGGTCAAGGCTTCTTGCACGATTCGAAACAGGGCTGTGGCTCGTGCATCGTCATTGACCATTTTGTGCGCTGTCAAGTCGAGTTCAAGCTTCAGATTGCTTCGTTCCATCACTTCTGACGCATGCCACTGCACAGCCTCTGCAAAGCCTAGGTCATCCAAGATGAGCGGACGCAAATCTGAGGATATACGGCGCACAGATGAAATGGCCATATCCAACATCCGCTTCATGTCAGTCACTCGTTCAAAGGGCATTTCACGCCCTTCTTTGATGCGCGACCCAAGCCAAGCCAATTCCAATTTCAAGCCCGTTAATTGCTGCCCTAAATCGTCGTGTAACTCTCTGGCAATGCGAGAGCGCTCTTGTTCGCGAACTTCTTGCAAAGATGCGGAAAGTTCTCGCAACTGCGCATTCATGTGGCGCAATTCAAATTCGGCGCGCCTTCGCTGCGTCACATCGCGCAGCACTGCGGTCATCTGAACCTTGCCACCCATCAGTGTTTTGGAAATGGTGGATTCAATGGGGAACTCTGTGCCATCAGCACGGCGGCCCATCACATCCAATCTTGGCGCCATCGCACGCGACTCCCCTAAAGAGCCAGCAAAATCTTCAACATGTCCTATGTGCGCTTGACGCATGACATCTGGCAATAAAATGGACAAATTCTCACCCAATACTTCGACCGCTTTCATTTGAAACATGCTTTCAGCAGCTGGGTTGAACAACTGAATATGTTGGTTTTCATCAATCCCCACAATGGCATCCATGACTGATTCAACCGTGTGGTGATAGCGCACATGCGCCTCATTCAGGGCCAAGGTCATCTTTTCTTCGCGTTCAATTTCTCGTATTAAAAATCCTGCCACTGAAACGATGGCAATCAACATGAGGACTGAACCCAGTGCAATTGGCACTGAAGTTTCTCGCCACGATGCCAAGGCCAATTCTTCATCGTTCATGACACTGACCAAAAATGGAAAGCTCTTCAGTCGTCCCAAAGAAAAGACAACAACTGCACCATCACCACTGCGATGATGGATCAATCTTGATTCACCACCCACTTGCGGAAGCGTTTCTCGACTCAACTCAGGGGTCATCGCCCCCATTAAATTTTCTCTGTGCGGTGAACTTGCCACCAAGCTGCCGTCCGCCATGTAAATGGAAATGGGCCGATCATATTCAAGCTTCACATGACTGAAAAGTTGTTCCAAATTGGCGATTTGCAAAGTCACCACAACCACGCCGCCAAACTCATTCTTCGTCCCATTCAATCGCCGCACCAAGTTGAGCGTCCACACGTCCTTCTGTTGCGTTTTGCTAGGTCGATCAATCAAGAGGCCAGCGTCTTTGTCTTGCAAGGCCTTGAAAAAATTCAGATGGGCCACATTGGTGCCCAACTCTGGCGCATTCAAGGAACTGTTAACCACATTGCCGCGCTTATCAACCAGCATCAAGGTACCGGCAGCCTTTAAGAATTGCGCTCGCGTGTTTAGTAACAGGTTTATTTGTTCGCTGTCCAGTGCAAATTGCCGACCATAGGCTGTTTGCAGCCGCTCTTGCACGCCTTGCAAGACCATGTCTGCAGACTCAAGGCTCTGCTCAGTCTGGCGCATGAACAGTTGTGCCAGCCCTTGAGTTTCTAGACGAGATCTCGCAAGCTCACGCACGCGCAGATCGCGCAGCAACAAGAGCACAGCCAACAACACCACACACACAGTGATGCCAGCCAACAAGATAATGGAGTGTGCAGGTTTGAAGCTCAGGCGCATGGGCCAATTTTGCTTCGCAGCGCCTCGACAAAGGTGCTACAGACAGCATCAATCCTTGATGTACATCAAGGATTGATGACGCAAAGACTACTTGGTAGGCAAGGCCCCTTGGTCTTGTTCTAATTCTTTGGCCCGTTTATCGGCCTCAGACTTTCTGTACAAGCCCAACACATTGGGCAACCTGTCTAACATTTCAATCCACTCATATTCAAACGGCAGACCCACCCATTCACCACTGGATTTAAGGCCAGCAATGCTGGCTTTAATATGATGCCGCGCCACGTCAAACATTTGCAACTCTTCTTCGGTCAAGGACTCACGATTGTTTTTAGAGATGTCAGCCTCCAGCAAGACCAACTTGTCGTGATGCATTGCCAACTCGCGTTTGAGAGTCTCAGAAGGAAGCATGCTGCCGTGAGGGTGCTGAATTTCCTCTAACTTTTCAGAAATTTCTTGAAAATTTTGCTGAGTCTGAAAATAAAAAATCAGAAAACCTGCCAACAGGATAAAAAGGACAGCAATCACCAGCAAGAAAAAATTGTCCATAGCCAACCTCACTTCGTCAATTTGCCACCATCCTACCTAACTGTCACCTAGGCGGCAACTCGGCGTGGGCCATTTTCGCCACCATGAGCAAAAAATACACTTCAAAGCTACACTGCGCGTCAAGGAGAACCCGTCTGTGAACCAAGCTTTAGCCACCTCATCTGTAGATTCATCCCCCGAGACGACCCGCTTTGGCAGCGGCAAATCGGTCAAACGACTCGAGGACCAGCAACTCCTTCTAGGTGCCGGTCAGTACACCAACGACGTCACCCTGCCCAATCAGTCTTATTTGGTTTTCCTGCGTTCGCCTTATCCGCACGCCAAAATCACCCGCCTTAACACCAGCGCGGCAAAAGCCATGCCGGGTGTCTATGGCCTCATCACAGGACAAGATCTATTGACTGCAGGCGTCAAACCCATGGCGCGTCCTATGAACTTCAAACGGGCAGATGGCGGCCCCTTGTCTTCAACCACACGTCACCTCCTGGCCACAGACACTGTACGATTTGTGGGTGAACCCATCGTTGCAGTTGTGGCTGATTCTGAAGAAAACGCACGCAATGCGGCTGAGGCCATTCAGATTGAGTTTGACCCCTTGCAAAGCGCAAGCACCTTGGCCGATGCACTGGCACCCCATCCCCCTTTGTTCACCGAAGCGCCCGACAACCGCGTGGCAGAAACTCGCTATGGCGACATCACGGCCACCCAAGCGGCCTTTGCACAAGCCGCGCATGTGGTTCATTTGGACATTGTGAACCAGCGCGTGGCCGCTTTGGCCATTGAACCCCGAAGCGTGTTGGCCTACCCTGAAAACGGTCGACTGACCATTCGCATGAGCAGCCAAATGCCAACCGGCGTTCGCACCACCGTTTCTGATCTGATCGGGCTTGACAAAGAAAAAGTCCGTGTCCTTGTGGGCGATGTGGGCGGTGGCTTTGGCATGAAAACTGGCGCCTATGCAGAAGACGTGGTCACTGCTTTTTGTGCCCACACTTTGGCTCGGCCCGTGAAATGGATTGCCGACCGCAGCGAAGAGTTTTTGAGCAGCGCACACGGCCGCGACATTCAAACCAAAGCGTCTTTGGCCTTGGCCCAAGACGGCAAAATTTTGGGCTTGCGCATCGAAACCTTGGCCAATGTGGGCGCTTACCCCACCATGACCGGCTTGGCCATTCAAATGCTCATTGGCCCTTGGGTGCAAAGCAGCGTGTATGACATTCAAACCATTGATTACCATTTCACGGGTGTGATGACCAACACCGCCAGCACGGGCGCTTACCGCGGAGCCGGCAGGCCCGAAGCCATCTACAACATGGAACGCTTGATGGACGAGGCTGCGCGTGTGAGCGGCATTGACCGCATCGAGTTGCGCCGCAAAAATTTCATCAAGCCCGAACAAATGCCCTACAAGAATCCAATGGGTCAGGTCTATGACACGGGCGCCTTTGAGATGATCATGAATGAGGCTTTGGAAAAGGCCGACTGGCAGGGCTTTGCCAAACGGGAAGCCGCCTCCAAAGCCAAAGGCTTGTGGCGCGGCTTGGGCATTGCCACCTTCTTGGAATGGACAGGGGGCAATGCGCTAGAAGAAAACGTGCAGGTCCAAATTTTGGCCGATGGCATGATTGAAGTTGCCTCTGCTGTCAATGCCATGGGTCAGGGCATTGCCACCTCCCTCGCGCAATTGGTAGTCGATGTGTTTGGCGTCGACATTTCGCAAGTTCGCGTCATCTTGGGCGACACCGACCGCGCCAACGGCTTTGGCAGTGCTGGCTCAAGGTCACTGTTCACAGGAGGTTCGGCCATGCGCGTGGGTGCAGAAAAAACTTTGGACAAAGCCCGTGACCTAGCGGGTCAAGCTTTAGAAGCATCTCCTGCAGATTTAGCCTACCAAAGCGGCACATTCAGCATCAAAGGAACCGACCTGCAAATTTCACTGGCCGACTTGGCCAAGCGGCAACCTGATGCACGCATTGAAATGCAATCGAGCACCACCGCCAACGGCCCCACTTGGCCCAATGGTTGTCACATTTGCGAAATCGAACTTAACCCTGCCACTGGCGAAACCAAGGTGGTTTCATACACCTCCATGAATGATGCAGGACGCATTGTGAATCCCATGATTGTGGAGGGTCAACTTGACGGCGGCGCCGTGCAAGGCATGGGTCAAGCCTTGTTAGAGGGCATGGTTTATGACGCGGAAAGCGGTCAATTGCTAACGGGCAGCTTGATGGACTATGCGGCGCCCCGCGCCGACATCATGCCGGAAATGTTCCATACCTTCACCAACCAAACAGTGCCCAGCACCAACAACGTCTTGGGCGTCAAAGGCGTGGGCGAGCTGGGCACGATTGGTGCAACACCTTGTGTGGTGAATGCCGTGGCAGATGCAATGGCCAGAAATGGGCATGCCGATAAAGCCCTCAAGATCCAGATGCCGATGACGTCGTTCCGCCTATGGGAACTGCTTCATTCAGCATGAGAAAATCTCTCAAGATTTACAACAATTCAAACATGCTTTTCGAATTCTGAGCATAGAATGTCTCATGAATTCCAAAAGCAAATCAGTCACTGCCAGTGCCTACATGCGGTTTTTGCAATTGGCACGGTCAGTGCAACAATTGCCTGACGGCCTCCAGTTAGACGCCAATGAAAAAGCATTGCTTGAAGAAATTGTTTTGAGTTGGTTTGAAAACCGTGTCATGACCGTGCGTGAAGCCATTGGGCTTAAGCATTTAGGATCACCGGCCACCTTGCACAAGCGCATCACGCGTTTGCGTCAAAAAAATTTGTTGAAGACCTTCAACCAACCCGAAGACAAGCGCGCCAAGTACCTCATTCCAACCGATCAAACCATTGCCATGTTTGGCGACTTCGGTAAAAAAATGAATGCGGCCATCACTTCAGCGACCTGAAAAAAATGCCCTTTTGATGGGCCCTGTTCAGGGTTCTGCTAGAAATAATTCTTGCAGATCGCTCAAAAAATCAAACCCCTTCTCAGTTGGCCAAACTTTGGCCAAGTCTCTGCACAGCAAGCCTTTGGCTTGTGCTTGTGCCAAACCCTTTTGGATGGAAGTCATGGCCAATCCGGTTCGGGCCATGTAATCGGCCAAGCTAAAGCCCTCTTTCAAACGCAAAGCATTGAGCATGTACTCAAAGGGCAATTCTTCACGCGACACTTCTTCATGCTGGGTGGCAGGCTCCCCCTTGAGAGCTTGGTTCATATAGAGCAGCGGTTCTCGAAAGCGCACCTGGCGGGTAATGCGATGCGCAAAGCTCAGCTTGCTGTGAGCACCTGCGCCAATGCCCAAATAATCGCCAAATTGCCAATAGTTCAGGTTGTGCCAACATTTGTGACCTGGCTTGGCATAGGCAGACACCTCATACCTTTGCAAACCTTCGGTGCCCGTCATTGCCGTGATCAAGTCCATCATGGCGTAGGCGTCGTCGTCTTCGGGTAGCACGGGTGGATGTTTGGCAAACAGCGTGTTGGGCTCGATGGTGAGGTGGTAGATGGAAATATGAGGCGGCTTGAAACTCAAAGCTGTTTGAACATCTTGCTTCAGATCGCTCAGTGTTTGACCCGGCAAGGCATACATCAAATCCAAGTTGAAGGTTTCAAACGCAGACTGCGCTTCTGCAACGGCAGCCATCGCCTGATCTCGGTTGTGCACACGGCCAAGGGCCTTCAAATGCCCATCATTGAAACTCTGCACACCAATGGACAAACGCGTGACACCGGCCGCACGAAAAGCTTTGAAGCGATCTTTTTCAAAGGTACCCGGGTTGGCTTCCAAAGTAATTTCTGCTTCTGCCTCCAGAGGCAATCGGGCCCTGATGCCGCTGATCAAGCGATCGATGCTGCTTGGCGTGAACAAACTGGGTGTGCCACCGCCAATGAAAACGCTGTGAACAGGTCGGCCCCAAACCAGGGGCAAACTGGTTTCTAAATCAACTAACAAGGCATCGATGTAGCGCTCTTCTGGCATGGCTTGTGAGTTGTCACGCCATTCGTGTGAATTGAAATCGCAGTAAGGACATTTTTGAATGCACCATGGCAAATGCACATACAAAGAAAGCGGCGGCAAGGCCTGCAATTGCAGCAAGCCTGGACGCATGGCGTGAACCACATCAAAGGCTTGTTTCATTCAAAGACCCCAGCGCTCACGCATGAGCGACACCATGGCTTGAGACGATCGGCCTCGGTGGCTGTTGGCGTTCTTCACTTCCACTGGCAATTGCGCAAAAGTTTTTCCAAATTCAGGCAAGAACAACACAGGGTCAAATCCAAAACCCTTGTCGCCTAAAGGCTCTCTGGCAATGTCAACCACCACGCGGCCCACCGCAATCAAAGGCTCAGGGTCGTAGGCACTTCTGACAGCCACCAAAGTGCTCACCATGGCGGCCCGTCGGTTTTCAACATCGGCCATTTGTTCAAGCACCGCCCTCACATTGTTGGCATCTGATTTTTCATAACCAAACTGCGTGCAATAGTAGGCCGTATCCACCCCAGGCAAGCCGCCAAAGGCATCAATGCACAAGCCAGCATCATCGGCCACAGCGGGCAAACCACTTTGTTCAGCAGCATGGCGTGCTTTGGCCAGCGCGTTTTCAACAAATGTTTTGTAGGGCTCTTCGGCTTCCGAAATATTCAACTCAGACTGGCGAACCAACTGCACTTGGAGGCTGCCAAACATGGTTTGTAATTCGGCCAATTTGCCCGCATTGTTAGACGCCAAAACCATCTTCATGAAATCAAGCTCCGGCGTGCACGTGCGTTTGACGGGATTGCTTTTGCAACTGCACCAACTCGGCAATGCCTTTTTCAGCCAAAGCCAACAAGCTGTCCATTTCTTTGCGTGTGAACGCCACACCTTCTGCCGTGCCCTGCACTTCCACAAAATTGCCTGCGCCTGTCATGACCACGTTCATGTCGGTGTCGCACGAAGAGTCTTCGGTGTAGTCCAAATCGAGCAAGGCCCTGCCATCTTTCAAACCTACAGAAATGGCCGCCACGGAATCCAAAATAGGTGACTCTTTCAATTTGCCTTGGTGTATGAGCCAATCAACCGCATCTTGGGCCGCCACAAAGGCACCCGTGATGCTGGCAGTGCGCGTACCACCATCGGCCTGCAGCACATCGCAATCAAGGTGAATGGTTCTTTCACCTAATTTTTTCAAATCAAACACAGCGCGCATGGAACGACCAATCAGGCGCTGAATTTCTTGGGTGCGGCCGCTCTGTTTGCCACGCGCTGCTTCGCGATCACCACGGGTGTGGGTTGCGCGGGGCAACATGCCGTATTCAGCAGTCACCCAGCCCTCGCCGCTGCCTTTTTTGTGTCCGGGTACCTTTTCTTCCACCGATGCTGTGCACAACACACGGGTATCGCCAAACTCAATGAGCACCGAGCCTTCTGCATGCACGGTGAAACCCCTGGTGATTGTCACGGGCCGCAATTGGTTTTGATTCCGGCCATGTGCGCGTGGAGAAGTTGTTGAGGAACTGGTCATGGTGAGGCCTTGTTTAAGTTTGAGATAATGGGCCATAGGCAAGAGGCAAAGCGGCCAAGCCCCCAACTGATCAGCAGTGTTTGACTGCTAGACCCAAGAAAGAATTCATGCCAGTTTACAGTATGACCGGGTATGCCAGCGTGCAGTCCAGCGCGCCTGCAGCAGAGGGAAACACAGATTCCTCGGCTTCACCAACGGTCCGTTTTGGTTTGGAAATCAGATCGGTCAACAGCCGTTTTTTAGACCTGAGTTTTCGCCTGCCCGACGAACTGCGCCACACAGAGCCAGCGCTTAGAGAGCACATTGTTCAACACATCAAGCGGGGCAAGGTGGAGGTTCGGGCCGTTTACCACAGCAACCAAGATGCCGAGCTGACAGATCCCGCCATTGGCACGCTCCAAAAACTCCTGAGTTTGCAAAACAAAATCCAGAGCTGGTTGCCAGGTGCGCGTGATTTAAGTGTTGCGGATGTGATCAAACTGGCCTCTCACGAAAAATCAGGCACAGGCTTGAACGAAGCAGACCTCATGCCCTTGGCCACCCAAGCGGTGAAAGCCCTTAAAGACGCCCGAGCCAGAGAAGGCGCACGCCTGGCCGAAATGCTGCAAGACCGAATTGGCCAGCTGAGCACTTTGGCGGAACAAGCGTCGCCCCTCCTCCCACTTTTGGTCGAACAGCAGCGCCAGCGCTTCATTGACCGCTGGAACGAGGCCATGGCCTTGTCCGAAGGCACTGTGTCATCAGATGTCGCCAAAGACCGCGCACTGACAGAAGCTACGGCCTTTGCCATTCGCATTGACGTGGCCGAGGAACTCACCCGATTGGCCTCGCATTTGGATGAAATCAGCCGCTTGATCAAAAAGGGTGGCGACATTGGCAAGCGCTTGGACTTTCTCATTCAAGAACTGCACCGCGAGGCCAACACTTTGGGGTCCAAATCGGCCGCCCTAGAACTCACCAAAATATCGGTCGACATGAAGGTGCTCATTGAGCAAATGCGTGAGCAAGTGCAAAACATCGAATAAGTCGCTTGACTGCTGCACCACAAGCATCCATACCCCATTACACTCCTTGCCATGGAATATCCTGGAAACCTCTACGTTGTAGCCGCTCCCAGTGGTGCGGGCAAGTCCAGCCTGGTGAAGGCCCTGATGGAGCTAGATACCCGCGTGTTGCCTTCGGTGTCTCACACCACTCGGTCTCCCCGCGGCCAAGAAAAGCACGGCCGCGAGTACTTCTTTGTCTCTCAACAAGAGTTTGATGCCATGGTGGCCGGCGATGCCTTTGTAGAATGGGCCAATGTGCACGGTCACCGTTATGGCACTTCCAAGAAAATGCTGGAAGAGCGCATGGCGCAAGGCTCTGACGTCATTTTAGAAATTGATTACCAAGGCGCCATTCAGATTCAAAAGATGTACGCCAATGCCATCCTGATTTTCATTCTGCCCCCCAGCTGGGAAGAATTGCGAAGCCGTTTAGAGCGCCGCGGTGAGGACAGCACCGAAACCATTGAATTGCGCCTGCAAAATGCGGCCATTGAGCTGGCTCAGGTCAAAGAATTCGACTTCGTTATAATCAACGAAGTTTTCGATCGCGCCTTGTTTGATCTCAAGGCCATCGTGCACGCTCAAAGACTGAAATATGGTGCTCAGCATCGAGCCCGTGCCGAAACTTTCGAATCCCTTCATATCACCTGAATTTACTACCGGAGACCGTCATGGCTCGCATTACCGTTGAAGATTGCCTCGAACAGATTCCTAACCGTTTCCAATTGGTCTTGGCCGCCACTTACCGCGCACGCATGCTGAGCCAGGGTCACACTCCCCGGGTCGAAAGCAAAAACAAGCCAGGCGTTACAGCTCTGCGTGAAATTGCTGCAGGCAAAGTCGGTTTGGAAATGCTCAAAAAAGTAAACTAATTTCTACATCTAGCTAGGCCAGCAAGGCCTAGCCAACAAAAGCCCCAAAGTTTCAAAACCTGGGGCTTTTTCACAGTCGCGTTACATTTAAGGCATGCGCGCTGCTTTTTCATCCGTTTTTCACAAGTCCGGTAGTCCTTCCCTACTCGGAAAGCGCGATAACGCTCACAACATCCTGGTGGGCATGCCAAGCGCCAGTGCCGCCAATGCCGCTGCAGCCAGTTTTGCCGCCTTAGTCGCCCAACTCAGCTATCTTTCAGCATCCGACATCGACTTGGTGCGCAAAGCCTATCGATTTGCAGATGAAGCGCACTTGGGCCAACTCCGAAAAGATGGTCAGCCTTACATCACACACCCTATTGCTGTGGCCACGCAGTGCACCGAATGGAAGCTAGATGCGCAAGCATTGATGGCGGCCCTCATGCACGATGTCATGGAAGATTGCGATGTCACCAAGTCCGACTTGATTGAAAAGTTCGGCTCCTCCGTGGCTGAATTGGTCGACGGCCTGACCAAGTTGGACAAATTGGAGTTCAACACCCGCGAAGAGAATCAGGCTGAATCATTCCGAAAAATGCTCTTGGCCATGGCCCGAGATGTGCGCGTGATCTTGATCAAACTGGCCGACCGCACGCACAACATGCGCACCATGGCCGACATGCCTCGCGAAAAATGGGCTCGCATTTCTTCAGAAACCATTGAAATCTATGCGCCCATTGCGCACCGCTTAGGCTTGAATCAAACCTATCGCGAATTGCAAGATTTGTCATTTCGCCACTTAAAGCCTTGGCGCTATGCCATTCTGGCAAAAGCAGTTGCCAAAGCGCGAAATCGAAGACGTGATTTGATTCAAAAAGTTCAAGCCGAGCTCGAGTCTACGTTCTCGAAGGCGAAAATCGATGTGCAAATTTCCGGCCGCGAAAAAACGCTTTATTCCATCTATAAAAAAATGGATGGCAAGCATCTGAGTTTTGCACAAGTGACCGACATCTATGGCTTCAGACTCATTGTGCCTTCGGTCATTGATTGCTATACCGCCTTGGGCATTTTGCATCAGATGTACAAGCCCGTCCCTGGCAAATTCAAGGACCACATTGCCATTGGCAAAGTCAACGGCTATCAGTCTTTGCACACCACTTTGGTAGGACCCTCTGGCGTCAACGTTGAATTTCAAATGCGCACCGAGGCCATGAACATGGTGGCTGAGTCTGGTGTTGCGGCGCACTGGTTGTATAAGGACAATTCAACTGGCAGTATGGAAGGCGAACGTTTGGGGACGCAGTGGTTGCAGTCACTTTTAGACATCCAAAAAGAAACTCGCGACGCCTCTGAATTTTGGGATCATGTCAAAGTTGATTTGTTTCCCGATGCTGTTTATGTTTTCACACCCAAGAGCCAAATCATGTCGCTGCCACGGGGTGCCACCGTGGTCGATTTTGCTTACATGATTCACAGCAATCTTGGCGATCATTTGGTGGCCGCCAAAATTAACAACCAACAAGTTCCCTTGCGCACAGAGTTGAAAAACGGCGATGTGGTCGAGGTCATGACGGCACCGGTTTCTGCACCCAATCCTTCATGGCTTGGCTTTGTCAGAACGGGGCGTGCGCGCTCCAGAATCAGGCATCACCTGAAAACCATGGCGCACAGCGAATCAATGGACTTGGGCTTGAAACTTCTCACGCAAGCATTGCGCGCTGAAGGCATTGAACAATTGCCAGACGATCCATCGCGCTATCACGGCTTGTGGGAAAAAGTGTTGCGCTTCACAGGCAACCGAAATAGGAGTGATTTGTTGGTTGATGTTGGGCTTGGCAAACGCATCGCCAGCATTGTGGCCAAGCGCATGGCGGCTTTGTTATCAGAGATGGGCGAGAAGCCCGATCCACTGCTCATGACACGCGAACGTTTCATGGCCAATGACACCATCTCCCAAGGCGCTATCTTGTTGGATGGCACTGAAAACGCTTCAGTCGTTTACGCCCATTGCTGCCGCCCCCTGCCGGGCGACAAAATCATTGGCTATTTAGGCCGCGGTGAAGGCTTGGCCATTCACACAGCAGATTGCAGCGTCGGCATGAAGCTTCAGCAAAAAGACAGCGAACGATTCATAGGGGTAGAGTGGTCTGATGAAATGATGCGCAGCTTCGAGACCAGCATCCGCGTCACGGTGGTCAACACCAAAGG
>Ga0214919_10003175_pt1 | contig 25117 bp, 27 predicted proteins | sample LL1503_MetaG_FD_177994 | JGI IMG/M metagenome (GOLD analysis project Ga0214919, IMG submission 177994) | Freshwater microbial communities from Lake Lanier, Atlanta, Georgia, United States - LL-1503 | ecosystem: Environmental > Aquatic > Freshwater > Lake | place: USA: Georgia | collected... | reverse complement strand
TTATATAAAACCAATTAATAATGTATTTGAAGAATACATCAGGGATACATATTTTAATGAAAAAAGTATTAGAGATATACTAGGTGGACTAGTAAATGAACCCACAGTATATCAATAGTTAATTATTATTCTTCACTTTTTCATACATGTAATTAAATTCATTATAATAACCAATTGGTAAGGCATATTCAAATCTATTCTTTTTACTGTAATAACATGACGTTTTATCTATATTATTTTGGACACAATTTTTAATAATTGGAGCAAAAGTTTCTAGCATATCATATCTTTCTTTTACCCCTTCCAAAAGCATATCATTCTTTTTAAAATTGTGAAATTCATAACATGTTTTATAGTCTGTAATATTATTATCTAGACACTTTTTTGTTATTTCTGAAAATTTATTTTGAAAATACTGGGAAGTCATAAAATTTATTAAATATATTAAGTATATTTAATAATCTTTAAATTCTAACTATGAAATACATCATTAATTACTGTCTGTACCGATTCGTCACTAGTAGTATGGAGCATACCATCTGTAGTTATATATAGTTCATACCGTGGCTTGTTTTCATTGTTAACAACAGTAAAATAGATATCATTAATTTTTACACGTTTTAGGTGACTAACACTTTTATCCGTATCTAACCACAAATCTACACAATCTGGTTCTAAATAGTCAGAACCATACGATTGTTTAATGAAACTATATACAAAGCTACCATAAATATAAATCTTAGAGTCGTGTAATGCCTCTAGTTCTTTTACAATTTGTAGTACTTTTTTATAGTAGGGCATAGAATATACTGTTAGATATAGCCCAATATTTTCCTTTTCCATTTGTTTTATTTAGTATACTAATTGTATTCTATATAGTTTTAAGCTATTTATTTTAGAAAAAGGGTTGAATTGTAATAATTGGTACTGGTTTGCTACTACAGCACTTGTGATGAATGTAGCGGGGACCACATGTAAATAGGTCAACTAGCACGGTAAATGGTGTAAGCATCCAATACATCGAGGCGCAGCATGGTTGACCACGAGTGTTACAACATTCGCAATCCTGTCGGTCGGTAGCATCAGAGGCAGCACAATCTGCCTCTGTAACATCGCATGCCCAGCAGGTATACTTACACATCTCAAATTCTTCGTTGTTGCTCATTCCGAAACTATAGTAGCTTTTGGTGAATTACTTATAATTCCAGGGTTTCAATTTAAAATTGAATTGATATTTGGTGAGTTATTTAAACACAGCATCTACAATGGAAAATACACTGGAGGAAACAGTAAAATATAACCAGGCCAAAGCCATTCTACAAGCACCTTGTGTTGTTGTAGATCAGTTATACGAGTGCGTAAAGACTATTACAGATTACGAGGAAAAGTTTAACATTCCAGAAGAAGAGCGGTGTACATCAAACTATATAACTAAATCTATGAAACTAAAACTAAATAGTCGAATCAGTGAAGATAATAGTGATGTACTACTAGAATCACTATGTAGTGTCCAACCTAAACTAGAGCCAATTGTTGTTGAACTGGTACCAGAAACAAATGAACATGTAGATTTTATTAAAGGCAACGAGTTTGTACAAGACCCTCTAAATAAAAAGTGTTATGGATTTGTGCCATTTTTTCGACTAGAAGAAAGGGTATGGAAGTATTTTCAAGGAATGGGGGATGGCTACATTGCCAAGTATATAAATGATAAAGCAGATGTAGAAAAGTTTGATTTTAATGACGAAAGTTTTCGAAATAGTGTTACCCCGGTCATCCCTAGCCAATGGTCTGAGCTAGAAGGCTACAAACGGGCAAATTGAAATTTACAATAAAATAATAAGCACTACATACTATGGATACTCCGACGTACCTCAAGACTCACAAGTTTCGCCCGCACCATATGGGCAATTACGCACTATTCGGTATTAATACGCTTGGCTGTAGCTCTATCATCACTGTTCACGACGGTGAACGCGAATCAGCAGGTCTACCACAACACATTTGGAAGTTTCATAGCTTTCCTAGTGCTTCCGACTATGTGGCGACCTACATCAACGAAGAGGGTTCGCGGCACACATTCGACTTTCGCGACCCTATCACTTACAGCAACACAACCCGCCTCGAAGAGTACGAAGAGTAAATAATCAAAATAGTTTGAATTAAATAAATAAACCTACTTTGTACCCACTTAAAAGAAACCAATACCTATTATATAAAATGACAGACTACTCTAAACACATAGACTTTATAAATAACCATAGTTTTCGGCCACATAAAGACTATAATTGGGGTATATTTGGTCTAATATTAACAGCTGGTCCTGACTCTACTATTCTAGTCTATGAACCCCTGACTAATCCAGTACATAATATATGGCGGTTTGTCGAATTTCCATGCCTACAACATTATATAGCCACCTATGTAAATGGTATTGGAGAACTACGTACCTTTGATTTTAGTAATAATAAAGCATCCAAAGCAACTACACGTTTAGAACACTATACTATTAGTAGTGTTTTAGAAGATACTAGTGTATTAGGCCGAGAGGCATATAGTGACAATGAAGAAGACAGTAGATTCTAGAATTGTTCAAAAAAGTTATAGGGCGGCTTTACATCCGAAAAGACCGACATATACCTCCCATATTCATCAAAACCATTTTTGTTATAGTATCGCTCATTGATAACCCCAATCAGCAATTCTATTTTATCACTATGCTCTTCTAGTTCTTCCAAATGTTTTACTATAGATTGTTTAACACAATTGTATAAATTAGCACCCAAGAGATAGTGCGATGATTGTGCTATGTCAGTAAAATATTTTAATTCAAACTTGGGTGTTAGACGTTCCTTTGCAGTCTTCTCATTAAGCCATATTGCCATTCCACGCTTATTATAGACACTGAAATTAGTGTCGTCACTCTTGATATATACCCCATCGCACACCTTGAAGCTACCCTTTTGATTTTCATAAATGTCGGGGCTCCACTCGGTGGCAGTTCTAGTCCCCAACTCAACCACTCCTAGTGCCAATCGGTAGACACGTTCCGGCGTATCCGCCTTGATGACAATGTCAGGGGATGGATGTTCGCGTTGAATAATCGCGTAGGGCATTGTTTTGTGTTATATTTATATAAGTTGAGGTATTATATCAATTCTGTGATTCAAAGTAATTATTATAATTTCTATGTGTTTACTAATAATTAGGAAGTGTAGCCATAGTTTCAAACGCATCCTCATGTGCCTTAATGCTAAATCGGCGCTGAATGATATCCTTGTATAGTTTTAACTGTTCATAGTCATTTAGAAACTCGGCCTTGAGCGACAAATTTTCTATAACTACTTGCTTCAGCTCACTCAGGTCTGGAGCTGGGTTGAAGGCTCGACCTCGGAAGTATTGTAGATAGAATTCCGAGAGATCACTAGTCCAGTCTACTGTAGAGGCCTTTTCTGAATCTACACAAACTGCTAGGGCACCGATCTCGAAGTTAAGAAGCTCTTCACTATCTTTTACGATTAGTGCCTCGTTTGTTATGGACTGATAACCCATTTTCTCTATAATATCTACATCTAATATGCTTATAACTAGACCTGAACCAGTGATGGCCACAATGTATTTATATAGCGTATCACTGCTAGGCGAATCGATGACAATAGTGTTGGGCTGGCGAGTAATTACAGCGTAAGGCATTTATATTGAGATGGTTAGCTAGACCAGATTCATTCAATTTCGTCTAAACTGATTTAATACTTTTTAATATGTAATTGTTAATACACTATGATGGATATTAAACAAAATGTAGTATTATTGGGTGATGGATTTTTTGCCAGGGGCTTTCTACATAACATAAATTTTAAAAAATTTAATATAACACAAATTTATAAGGATCCTTTTATTAATCCACAAGACCTGATGTATTGTCTTCAAAGAAATATTAAATATACTAACTGTTTTCATTTTAGAAATCTGTTTATTAATTCTGTAAACTCTATACAAACTAACATTACTGATTTACAACTAGTAGATAATAATACTATTAAAATTAATACTGATGTGTATAATTACGATTATCTAGTTGTTGGATTAGGATCACACAAATCTCTTAGATATTGGGCTGATGAATTCAATGAACTCGTAGAGAAAAAGAATTTATCAATAGGTGTTGTCGGAATGGGACCCACTGGGTTTGAACTATCCACTATTCTCTCTAATAGGCACAAAATAGACCTATTTGATATGTTACAAAAAGATAAAATACTATATTATTTATCCTCTAGAATGAAAGAAAAACTACTAGTACTTCTAGATAAATACGGCATCAATACTACATATGGACAAATGTATAATCCTAAAAACTATAATCATGATAAAGTGTTCTATTGTGTAGGCAGTAGACCAAATAGTTTAACTAGTACATTTAACAAAAGTAACAACTTTCTACAACACTCATCCAATATATATATCGGTGGCGACTGTGCTAATAGTGAGTTTATTAAAACTGGACAAATGGCGTATCAACAAGGGGCTTATGTAGCTAAACGTTTAAACGGGGATATACCTATAGAACAACCATTTGAATACAAGTGTAATGGAATATCATTAAATATCGGAGAACAAAAAGTATTAATAGAAGGCCATAAATATGTACCAGATGGTATATATCCAGATTTTGTAACCAGATTATACTCTATGTTTTTTGTTTAGTTTTATTTATAATTGGTAATCATAATTATAAATAAAAGAAAGACAAAGTAGTTATTAACCTTATTTAATTTAGTGTTTACGGCAAATAATCCAATTCTGTTGTTCCTCTACAGCAGTTGCGGCACTTATTATAAGCCACACACGGTACTTCTCGAAATAATTTTAGTACTAATGTTAGCGGAAAACACACAAAACCACAACACCAACCATCATCACCACTAGTACAATAATATACACGAAAGTCTAATAAATCACTACATTTTGTTGGACAGTCCACCTTTCTCTCGACATCCTGTGGAAGACATAGGAAACAATTTATACATTTCCCACACCCACGTTCACACGCACATAGATGTGGCCTCCGAACCTCAGAAATACCCATTTTTTTAGTATTTGTAGTAGTATCACTAACCGGCTGTTTAGTAATAGACACTGGATTATCTGTTTCCATGTTTTTATTGTAATTTGTAATAATCATATTTCAATTTAGTCTAATCTTCAGCATTAGCCTGGGCCTCGCCTATCTCTACACCTTCGCAAAAGTTACCCCCCATAAGAGCATTTACATCCTCCTTGTATATTTGCTTTTTAGGTCTACAACCCAACTCACATGTTACACTAGCATATCTAGAGGCACATACTTGACGCTTTAGGCATTCATCGCAGATGTAACCTTGGTCGCTCTCGTGCGGCTTAAATAGGTGTCTGGCTTCATCGAGACAGATCATACATTGTAATTCCTCTTCGGGGTTATCATAGTGTACTATAGTCTCTCTAGTATTTCTAGGTCTACTATTGTTATTTCTAGCAGCAGCATTGGGGGCATTAAACTTTTTATACTTTTCTATCTTCGAATTAGAGTTCCAACCCTGTCTCTCTAGTGCTACTACAGCTCTAGCTTTTATAGAGTCATCTTTAATAGAATTGTTACCAATCATAGCCAATTCTCTAATTAGTTCCGGTCCATAAACTAATCTAGCATCGCTATCTACACGACGTTTTATTTCACTTAGCATGCCTAGTAGACGAGCGGTCATTTCTAATTTACCACCACCACCATTACCGTCATTACAATCCCAGTGATTGGCAAAACTTTTATTTGGCAGTAATTCCGAAGTTGGCTCTCCTTCTACAGTAGGTCTAAAATGTCCGTGATGTTCACACGGTCTACCACATACACAACAAATTTCAAATAATTTAGTTGCCCACTCATCGCCAAAATAGAGCCGCTTAAGTCTTTCATTCTCTAATTCTGCCGGGCAACGATGACCAGCTAAATACACACATTCATAGGGATTTTCTTTTTCTATATAGGTAAGACAGAATGGGCACATGCTCTTATTGTATGGCGTAGTGGAACCCGTAAAACCTCTTTCACTATCCTCCTGGTCCCTTCTATCTTGGTGCTTTTCATGTAAGATTAGGTCAAAACTATTTAATGTTTCGCGGATTCTAGTCTGTTTCACGCGGCCTTGAGCGGCCATTCTAGCTTCATATTCAGCTATTTCGCGGTCTATCCGAACCTGTTTATCATCCGTTTGTCCTAATTCTGCCAAACGTTCTATCACTTGTCTCATTCCGGCCTTAGCAGCTAATCTAGCATAATTACGGCCATTAGAGTCCTGAATCGTTATATCTATTCTAGGATCAGCTAATAGGGCCATAGCGCCATCAACAAATCCATTTTCTATACAAATGTGTAGGGGAGTATTACCATCATTATCTAAAATGTTTACATTAAGAGTACCAATTGTTAATAATACATTTATGATACGAATATTTCTATTATAACAGGCATTTGATAAGACACCATTGGCATTAATATCCATTTTAGGATTGCTTAGAATTAAGGTAAATAAATCTTCTAGATTAACACCTTCTTCACCTCTGGTAATAATGGCAAATAATTCAAGATTAGCATCTATATCAAGACTGGGATGTTCTAATACCATTTTAACGACTTGTTGATAAAATCCATAGGTTTCGGCGGAACTGTAATCGACACTATTGTCAAAAGTTTTAATCTGTAAAACACAATATTCTAAAAATGTAACAGCTTCTTCTTCATCTGTAGTAACATTTTTAATATTTATATCAACTTCTGAATGTTCTAAATATGTTCTAATTAGAAATAAATAGGCTTCCATTTTTTGTGTTTTGCCCTCAACAGCTAAATTTTTACATAAATCATATAATTGAGTATAATATTCGTCATCGTCATCTCGCCAGCCTCTTCCACTACGACCAACATAAACCATTTCGTTGTAATTATAGTCTCTTTTTCTTAATAACTTTCTAGATATTTCTGAACTTACAAATAATTGTGGATTGGTTTCTATACAATTATTAAATGTTGATATATATCTAAAATAAATATTTGGAAATAATCTTAATAGAGTATCTATATTGGACATCATAAATTCCGGATTTGATACCAGGACTTCATTTATTTCTAATTCATTAATTTCAATAGAAAACTCTCTAACTAGTAATTCTATTGTTTCTATATCTCCAATATGTAAGTATCCTGTCACAATATTAGAGTAGAATTCTCTTTTCTCCGAATCTGATACTGCCAGTAACAATCTTCTTAATATGTTAATACCAGGTCTTCCTTGTCTTAATATTCTTACCACCGGTGTATTTAGTTTATCCTCAATATTTTCCCTAGGGGCGAAATAAAACATCTGGCCTCCATCAGACGTTATTAACCATTCTATATTTAGTAATAAGCGATTTTCAAATAATGGCAGGACTCTATCTATATTTCTTTCGAGTAATTGGGTAAAACCTGGAATACCATATATCCTTGATAATACAAAGTTGGTCCATTGGTAAGTATTTATCCTATCGTTAAATAATAATTCTAGCGCAAATTCACCTGGTAATTTTTTATAAAAATCACCGAATGTATGAGAATGTAATAAGGTTAGATTACAATTAGAACCCTTCTCTAATGCTAAATTTAATATATCTAATTTCCCCTTCTTTAATAAAAACTCGTAATATTCTTGTTTTGATAGGCATACATTATATGTAGTCATTAATGTTTTTAATAAATCATATTGTTCTCTAGCTATTACACTGCCAATAGGTGAGAAGTTACGCGGTATTTTTGTTTCAGGCGCCAAATCTAAAAGCACATCAACTAGACCCCCATCTCCTCCTTGTACTAATGTGTCAAACATATGTCCATCCTTTGCGGTGAGTAAATACGATAAGGATTGTTTTTCTTGTAAGTAGTCAATATTGGAATTTAAAATGGTTTGAAGTAATAAGGGATTTTCAGAGTTTAATAGAGTTTCTGTCATTATAACCTCTATATCGTCGACAAAAGATACTGTACCTAATAGTTTGACTAGTTCCATATTTTCAGATTTATATATAGCCGCGGCTATTAAATCCTTCGGTACATCAGCCGTTTCTGGATTAGCTAAAACAATCCTTAGTAATTCCTGTTTACCTATTAGGACTACTAGTAACTTATCGTCTATTTTTAGACCTTTATCTAAAAGACGTTGAAACACATTTACATTATCTAAGTTTACTGCCTTTTCTAATAGTTCCTTTTTATCACGAATCTTGTCAAAATACTGATCTAGTACTAAATCTAACATTTTCATATCACTGCCCTTTAAAAAGCCAAATTCGAGTAAATAATTCATTAGGGATATACCTCTGGCCCTAAAAAATAAATTAAATTCAGCACCCTTTTCTAAAAGCATTCTAAAGGCCTCGAAATTACTATTTTTAACGGCATATTCCACAGGATTATATAATCCACTTCTATTGGGGTCTACTCCCTTATCTAATAGCATCTTAAATGCTTCCATATTGTTTGTCATAGAGTAGTTTAAGAGTGTCTGGTCTTCATTAAGAAATGTTTTGCGTTGGCTGTAGTCGGTTCTAGGATTACTTAATAGTTTCTTAAATAGCTCCATATCTCCAGCCTTTAATACAACATTAATTAGTCTCATGTGCGTTCTAGAATCAACCACAATATTAACATTAGTGCGTTCTAGAGATACTAGTAAATCTTGTACTTCAGTATTATCCGTAGATAGGATTGGTGGTAGTTTATTTTTACCTATTTTATTTACGTCTGTATCTACATTATCTAGTACAACTTTGTAGAATTCTAGAGGTAGTCCTGGAGTTTTTAATAAATAATGTAATAAACCATCTTCAAATACTTCATTAACAAGCAGGGCCGGATGATTGGCCAATTCGGTAAATTTAGCTAAATCACCTTCTTCTACAGATTTCTTAAGCTCTTCGCTAAAACTCATGTCTATTATATTTTATATTTAGAATATAATTTTTAAATATAAAATCTGCCAAAGCAAATTAGTTTTCTAATAAAGTATCATCATCCTTTTCTTTAACCCCTTCTAAATCACTAGTACTTACAGGTAAAAATATTGGTGTTTTATGTAATCGTGGATAAATATGCATATAGTACAGCATAAATGTCGATGAAGTACCCGTAATTATCCACGAAACAAATACATACCAAAACTTGTAATATAGGCAATATACAATCCACATAATACTACACCAAAATCTAGCATGTAGAAAAATAGGAGAAATATCATTTGTTGTCTTTCTTTTATACGTATGGTACATTTGCGGTAGATTATATAGCACTCCTACTACATTCGCTATATTAACTAGTACAGAAAAAACAACATCAACATCGGTTTTATTTATAGGAGTGACGGAAGTACAATTATCCATATTGTTATAGATACTTATTGGATTGCTTTTAAGTAATTCTTTGGGTAAAACTAGTAAAAAGCCTAGTACCGTGGAGTGCCAAATGTAAGCCACCCCCAGGGTGGCTAAATTTGGCATCTAACGCGGGTTCCATAGTGTCCAAAGTTAAGCTTCGCTAACTTTGGCACTATACGGTATACTAACTATAAAACTATAACACTTCTAATAAAGACTACAGTAATTTACTCGATCTTCTTGCGTTCCATGCGCAATTCAGTTATAAACATGTAATGGTCCAGGAGTGCCTTGTCGAGAAACTGTTCCTTTTGCTGTGGGCTGTAGTTAGGAGGAACATTGATTTCCGACTTGCGAGGGCGGACAAAAATGCTTGCTGGAAACTCGGAAATCGAGGCGAGGCTTGGTTCTTCACTAAGTGCCCGTTTTTGAAAGTAACGCATACCCTCGTAGACTATGCCATGGTACCACTTGGTCCGGTCGGCTTGCCGAAGCGTCAGCCGCATAGGCACACGGCGACCCGGAAACTTTTCGCGAAAGGTCTCTTCGTCCTTGAAAATGGCGGTCGTCGAGGTGATCCACAGTTCGCCGGTAATCTCGAAGACTTTTTTGTTCCAGGGAGCGTGGAATTCGCCATCTGGGGCGGCGTCTAGGTTAAGTGCTGTGTAGTAGAGTGACTCGGTCTTTTCAGGGTTATCGGTCTCGACCACAATGTCGTAGAGATTGTCGCGAAGAATGATGGCACACGGCATGTTTAGTGCTGGATTGTGTCTAGATCTGCTATAATATAGTATCAATTTCTGGTGGCCTCGAAATTTACCTATTCATCAGCATTAGCACGGGCTTCAGCCATCTCCACATCTTCGCAAAAGTTACCCCCCATAAGAGCATTTACATCCTCTTTGTAGATTTGCTTCTTCGGCCTACATCCTAATTCACATGTTACACTAGCATATCTAGAGGCACATACTTGACGTTTGAGGCACTCATCGCAGATGTAACCCTCGTCGCCCTCATGTGGCTTAAATAGGTGTCTGGCTTCATCGAGGCAAATCATACACTGTAGTTCCTGTTCGGGATTATCATAGTGTACTATAGGTTCTCTAACATTTTTCATTTTTCTCGAGTTATTGTTGTTTCCCTTAGTATTATTAGGGGCATTAAATTTAGCATATTTAGGTATCTTAGAATTTACATTCCATTTCTTACGCTCTAATACAGCAGTTGCTCTATCACGAATAGCACCATTAAATAATGAAGCGTTTGCTATCATAGCTAGTTCCCTGATTAGTTCAGGACCGTATACTAGACGTTCGTCGGTATCTACTCGGCGCTTTAGTTCACTGAGCATACCTAAGAGACGTGTTACCATTTCTAACTTACCACCACCACCATTATGTTCATTACACACCCAGTGATTAGCCATTTTACCATTTCTAGCTAATTGCGAAGGCCCGCCTGTTTCTACAGGTGTAAAGTGTCCGTGACGCTCACATGGTCTACCACATGTACAGCATATTTCAAAGTCTTTGGTAGCCCAGGCTTCGCCAAAATAGAGCCGCTTAAGTGGTTCATTCTCTAGTTCCTCTGGGCATTTGTGACCAGCTAGATAGAGACACTCGTAAGGTTGATCCTTTTCTAAATAGGTTAGACAGAAAGGACAAATGCTACGATTATAGGCAGTAATACTTCCAGAAAAGTCTTCCTTTAAATCCTCGACCCTAGTCTCACGTTCCTTTAATATTAAATCAAAACTATTTAGTGTTTCGCGGATTCTAGTTTGTTTCACACGACCCTGAGCAGCCATCCTAGCTTCGTATTCGGCTATCTCGCGGTCTATACGTTCCTGTTTATCATCTACAACACCACGAGCGGCAAATAGGGCCACTACTTCTCTCAAGCCTGTCTTGGCCGCTAATCTGGAATAGTTGCGACCCTTGCTATCTAGGACAGTAATATCAAGTCGCGGGTCTTCTAAAAGTAGTTTAATAATATCAACGGATTTTTTATCAATTGCTACATGCATCGGTGTTACGCGTTTTTCTTCTTCTTCATTAAAGACCACTAAGTTAACATCCACATTATTTATACCTAGTAATGTTCTTACAATATCTGTTCTTTTACTATCACAGGCAGCGTGTAATAATCTACAATAGTTTACATCACACTCTGGTCTACTAACCAGACATGTAAATAAATAACTATAATCTCTGTCTGTATAACTAAACATGGTAGGAAATACTTTTCTATTGGCATTTACGTCGAACCTAGGATGAGCCATAATTAATCTCACTAACGCGTGGGGATATTTAAAATTTTCATCGCTTTCGTAATCTATATTGACAAATGTAGCAATACTATCAACTAAATATTCCATAATTGTTTGGTCGTATTCATTTTCAATATTTACATCCAACTCTGGATGCGATAATAACTTTTTGACTAGCCGTAAACGCTCCGTGTTTCTCCAATTTTTAACATTATAATCGGCTCTATCTCCCTGACCTATTACAATATCTAGTATAGATACCTTATTTTCTTCGTCGGGATTTTCTGGATCATATTCCTGATCAATTAAACTATTAACTGTCATATTAGGATGATCTAGTACCCTATCTATAACATTAGAACTGCGAAGAGCTTCATTAAATTTAGGATCCTCTAATAAGACCATTAAAGAATGTATAGAATCAGTTACAATAATATTAGATAGGCTTAGGAGTCTATCTATATTTTCTAAAGTAATAGTTGGATTATGTCTTAACAAATTAGAAAGTTCAGGAGTATCCATACTGTCTATGTAAGTAAACATTCTTTCTAAAACTTGTCTAAATAAATCACCATTATTCATGGTAATTATTCTATCCAAGGGACTTAAAAATATAAAATCATCTAATACATTATTATCTATTATCATAGTCAGTAAATCATCTATTTGTTCCTTGTTTAGTACTTGTAACATTTTAAATATTACATAATTATTGCGTCGAGCCTCTCTATCCTCTCTATCCTCTTCATCATCATCAAATGGACCCATTGGTACTCTATGTAAAACACGTTCAAACAAAATATCGGCAAACCTTGGTTGTTGTAATAGTTTTAATGCGTTATTAGGATCCCGAATAAGTATATCTAAATTACCTCTAATTCTTAATAAATCGCGTAGTTTATGGTATTCTAATGCTCCTATAAATCTTTCTAATAGTTCATCATCATTTATTACATAGAGTATTTTAACTAAGTTTTCTATAGTTATATTTCTTGACAATAATCTCGGTTCTAATCTAATTAATGCTTTAACAATTTCGGGCCTATCTAATAACGTGTCATCTATTTCACGACTTGTTGGTAAAATCATATATTTCTCTATCAACAACTTTACTAATTCATATTGCTTATCTGTTATAAGAGTACTCATTATAGTTTCATTTCTTATAGTTATTTGATAGCGAGTTAATAGCATTAATAGTATATCATAGTGCTTACCTTTAACAATATCATCTAACCTAATAAACTTGTTATCTAATCCTAAATTATAATTTTCAACAATACTTTTGACAACACCGGTCTTACCGGCTCTAATAAATCCTGGGAGTATTTCATCGGCCATATCACTAATAACATCCTTTAGTACCTTCGTATTTTCTACTAGTGTTTCTAGTTCATCCAACTTATTAAAAGCTAATAAAGAGTGTACCAGTTCAAAACCAACCTGTTCATCAATGTTTAACGTGTCTAATAGTTGATAATGAGTCGGGTTTGTAGAGGCCACAATTGCCATAAATATAGTGCGTATAAGTTCCGGGTCATTTTTACTGTTAGCCAATCCGATTATTTCAGTTATTATTTCAGGTCTATCTAAATTGTTATAAACATCATCGTAGTTGATATTGTGTGTAAACTTACTAACCGCTCTAAATAGCACCAAATTGTTGTTCTTTATGGCCAGTCTAAGTATTTGTTGTTTATTGGCAACTTTAGGCAAATATTTGATTAATATACCTATCATACTATCACTATTAGTGTTAACCAATTCATTAACAGATGTAATATCTATACTACAGCCCACACTTAATAATAATTCTAGGGCTTCGGCGTTATTACTACGAATCGCGTGGTCCACCAGTTTTAAACTATTACACATGTAGGGTTCTAGTAGTACTAATAGGATTCTAAAGGAGTCCATGTTTTTAGACATGGTGTAATTAATAAGTTCACATTGTGTTATGTCTAACTTATGTGTTTTAGTTAGCTTCTCTAATAGCGACAGGTTGTTTACATCTATAGCATACATGGCTATAGATCTATTGCCAACTAAAAAAGTATTAACATTTAATAATGGTTTAGAGAGTAATAGGTCTATAATATCATCTCTAGTGGTACGCAAGATAGGTGGTAATATGGCGGGACTATTGTAGTTTAAATTCGTATCTAAATTGTCAACAACAACTGTGTAGAATTCCATGGATAAATCAGGGTATTTAGTAAGCATATGGTGTAGTAAACCATGGGAGAATATGTCATTAATGTATTGCGAAGAAGTATTTACTAATTCGGTAAATTCCTCAATATTCAAAGTATCTAAGGATTTAGTAATTCTTTCATTGATACTCATAACTTCTATATTTTAATTAGAAAATATATTAAATTTCTTTTCCTCTTGAAATAAAATTGTCGACATGATTTTTAAAAATTGTGGTTAGAATACTATGATGAAAACAAATGTTAATACTATTATTATCGGCATAAAATGTTAAAGTGTTTTTCAAAAGGCCTTCTGGCGCAACACCGTCGAAAACACTAATCTGGTTATTAGCCATATTTTTAAGATTTTCAGTATTTAAATAGATTATCTCGTCAAAATTTTTTCTTAACTCATCACGAAGTTCGTTAATATCACTAGCCGAACAGGAACCCATTTGGAGTATTTAATATAATTTGTATTTTATATTCAATTTGCTTTTCCTCGTGAAATAATGATATCTTAAATATTAATTAGAACAATAAGTGAATCGATGGAATCGGAAAGAGTAGCTATGAATAGATTAAATCTCTTTCTGGCTAGTAGAACTAGTATAGAACTAATTGAATTACTCGATAGAGAAAAATTCAATGCGTTTGTAGAAAAATATGTAGGTATTATGCCTTTCTACTATAATGTCAACTCACTATATTACACATTTTGTAATGACCATGGTACCGTGGCTAAACTTTAATGAATTTCTCAATTATTGTTGGAAATAGCAGTAAACATGTTGTATAATAGCCAGTACTTAAGAATCTAAAAGAGAATCCTTTATAAAAAAATGAAAGTCTTTGCGCTTTCATAACATCTACAATAGATTGCTTCGAATATATAATTGGCAATAATCTATCTATTGGGCTACTAAATACTGCCGATATACCTGCTCCAATAAATGTATTGAATACTATATTATCAATAGGTGAGTATTTTTTCATACCATCTATGATTACAAACCTGGTAGACCAATCTACAGAACGCTTTAGTACCAGAACACCACAACCACTAAATATAGAACTTAAATTAAATTGTAGTTTTGATGTAATTCCCCCGGTTACATTAGTATTTAGGTGTGTTCTAACATACAATATTGGTGATATAATAGCCGCTTCTGTCAATCCCGTAGTTATACCAACTATTAGGTTATTTGTAGTTGGCGAATAGTTTAAGTGGGGCCTTACATATTGTTGATTTAGGCCAAATATAAAACCTTTACTAAATGCCTGAATAGCCCCATAGGGAAAGAACCCATTAATAAATGTGCGGGGTGTTAAAAATCTAGGGACTATTTCTCTATACGGCAGATTAGTACGCTGTCTCTCCATTTTTACATTTTCAAAAAACAGGAACCCCGTTAGCTGTGACCCTAAGGCAGCTAATCCATAATTTAGAGATGTCATAATTTATGTGTTAAATTGATGTATATAATTTTATTGTATAAATAACCAACAAATGGAACTACTCATTGAAAAGAACCACGTCTACGATACCTATCAACTGATTAGCAGCGAGTTTGATAAGTCTAGGCACCACATTTGGCCGTGTGTTCGCGACTTTCTTGATAAAGCCCACTCGGGCCAATCCCTCCTCGAAATTGGCTGCGGTAATGGCAAGAATCTATTATATCGGCGGGCGGACCTAAATGGCATTGGCCTTGACCTAGTGCCAAATTTTGTAAAGATTTGTCAGGAAAAGGGTTTGGTCGCTATGGAGGGCAGTGCGATAGATTTGCCATTTGGTGATGGATTGTTTGACAATTGTATTAGTGTGGCCGTGTTTCACCACTTGGCGAGTGAGGAGCGGCGTATTAAGGCGCTTAGGGAGATGTATCGAGTATTGAAGAGTGGAGGTCGGGGCATGATTGTTTGTTGGGCCTATGAGCAGGCAGATGGTGATATTAACAAGGAGTTATATCGGGGAGACCAGTATATTGGCTGGCGAGGTCGTGCTGGTGGCGAACGTTACTATTATTGCTATGATAGGGAGGGTTTTGAGAAATATACTAGCAATATTAGTGTTGGCGAAGGCCTTATTTGGTGGCAAAAGGGTAATTGGGTATTTGAATTTACTAAATAGTGTATAGGAAATAATAAATTATTATAAAAACTGTTTCATAGTTATGGTTAAACTATTTTCACCTATATTATTTGTATCAAATCCAAACTCTGCCAACATACACAGGTTAATAATTTCTTGCTCTTCTTTGGTCTTAGGTGTATCAAAGGTATAAATAATTTCATTTTGAATTTCAGGTAATGCTAAATTAGCTGTTATTTGTGTTTTAATTGCCGCAATAATAGTATGTTCTGGTGTATTAGAAAGTTGTGTTATAAAAGCATCTTTTATTCCTTGTTTTGATGTCATTTGTATTATTTAAGAAAAAATTTATAATAATTCTTTGGAATTATTCTTATTTCATACCATAAGAGAGGTTAAACAAAATAATACACAAGTGCCGATACTACTATAGCACCCACAAAATAATTAATATCCCAATTCTTAGGATACCATAATTCTATCATGGTAAATGGCTTTGTCATAAAGTGCCATAGACTCGACAGATTAATATGTCTAGCCCCATCTACGCCAATACGATACCAAACATTAGTTATATTTGGATTAAGTTCTAGGTAAGCCACAAAGAAGGGAAAATATAATAATGAGCCATATAGGATACTTTTAGATAATTTCATTATATTATTTATTACTTTTATAGGAGAAAAGATTATCTAGATATTTCTTCCCAATCAATAGTAGCATATAAGTCAGCATTATTGGCTTTAGCAATACAACCTATTGATAATTGTATTGGTGTACCGGTTAAACCATTTCTATCTAGTTGGCACTGAGTTAGAGCATCACGAAATATATTAACACCGCAGCACACTTTTGCGTTAGCAGTTAAGTTAGATCCCATCAGTCCAGATGCCAATATTCTAGCACCCGCTGGTAAAGGTGTGTTATATGTCCCTCCTATATAATATTGTACAGAAGAGTCTGGCCCAGCCGAATTCCAGTCATCAGCTATAATATTTAATGTATAACCAATAATAATTTGCCAATTATATATAGTTTCTGTTGCACCCAATAAACTAACAGCGGACAATATATTAATAGCATCCAAACGGTTTGGGGTTGTTTTTAATCGAATCGTTATAGCCGGTGTTATAATACTATTAGATATTTGTATTCCAGTACCATTAATAAGACTAGATATTGCTTGTTGTGTACCTCTAAGTTCCACACCTCCTTCACTCATTACTGATGAACATATTTGTTTTAGAGTTCCACCAACACCACTAATCCTTTTAATTTCATAACGAAGTGGTAAACTAGCAGTTGTCATATATGTAGTAGATGTACTAGCTGGGTCATTGGCCCAATTAAAGGAATGGCATAATATAAACTGTTCATTAATTACAAAACCACATCTCACTGTACCTACACCTAACCATTCAAAGTCCAGCCATAATAATTGTGGCTTTGTTAAATCCAGTGTATATCCCGAAGCACCTGTACCATTCAACTTATCTCCATTCCAAGCACTTTGTAATACAGGAGTATCTGCAACAGCCCCGGTGGTATAACTTCTTTTTACAAAACTACATGTGCCATCACCATTGATTTGAAAATAAACACCATTTTGTGCTCCAAAATAACCAATTCTTTGTTGAACACCAGCAACTGTTGTTCCAGCAAATGAATTCATAACCAGTAAAGATTTACCAGGTTGATATGGGAATACTCTTAATGTCTCACGAACCACTTCAGAGTTTGATGCTCCGGTTACAGTTAATTCCATTAAACCCTGATTATCAATGAAACCAGCTGTCCCCCCTGAAGCAGTACTAGTTGCCCATAAACCGTTATCAGCGTATCTATAACTTGAATCGAATAATGTAAATGGTTCTGACACTCTGAAACGACCAAAGGAATCATAATTTACGGCAGGATATTTTGTGTTAATTCCACCCTGTAATGTAGTATTTAGTGTACCTAAATTAGTATTATTTGTACCTAATGTAGTATTTAGGTTACCCAAATTAGTATTATTGGTACCTAAATTAGTATTATTTGTACCTAATGTACCATTAAGTGCTGTTAAATCAGTATTAGTAGTACCTAATGTAGTATTAAGTGATGTTAAATCAGTATTAGTATTACCTAATGTACCATTAAGTGTTGTTAAATCATTACTATTAGTATCTAGAGCAGTACTATTAGTATCTAGAGCAGTACTATTAGTACCTAATGTAGTATTTAGTGCTGTTAAATCGCCATTAGTTATCTGAAGTGTTGCGTTAAGGGCGTCTATATCACTGCTAATTGTGTATAAGTTGACAACTACTGGGACAGTTTCTCCACTAAATAAATAGCTAATATTTTCTACACAAATTTGAAGATAGTTAGGAAATAATATAGCATTTGTGCCTTCTAGAGTTATACTTGTTAATGCTTCTCCTGGTAGACAGGGGCCTGTATTTGTAACTAAATTTAATTTAACTAATCGAAGCTTGTTTGGATTAGAGGGTATAGTATTATTATAAAATAGGCACTTTTCGCCAGGTATTAAATCTACGTTATCATTTTCGTATACAATCTTACTACTAGCCGCGGAACTTATTGCGATATAACATTTGTTTGTTGGTAAATTATCATGTGTTGCCGTAAATGTTAAATTGTTTACATCACCTAATTTATAATTTTGACCAGCACCATTAAATATAGTCCATACAAAACTATCGGTTTGTACACTACTATCGTAGTACCACCCAGGTCTATCTTGGGGATCTACTACTGCTAATGGTTGACTAGCACCTTGTACTTGTGTAGATTGTGTACTATCTAATAATATCTGAGAGTTGGGATCTGTCGGTAAAATAAACGGAGTAAACGTCATATTTACTTTTGTTCTACTTAGAGTATATAAATTAATTTTATATATTTATTTATTATCCTAACATTCTTAACATTCTTAACATCCTACAGAATGTTTACCAAAGGTTACATTCTACAGAATGTTTACCAAAGGTTACATTCTACAGAATGTTTACCAAAGGTTACATTCTACAGAATGTTTACCAAAGGTTACATTCTACAGAATGTTTACCAAAGGTTACATTCTACAGAATGTTTATAGTATTATTATACAGTAATCTAGATCTTTTATAAGTTTCTATGGATAGACTTTCGGATAGGATACCATTGGCCCATATGCCATCATTAGCGGTTTCGTTAGTATTTTCCAAGACTAAATGGTATATTTCATATACTTCTTCATCCTTAACATCTCCAAACTCTTTAGATAAATGGGCCATTAGGCGATACAAGTTACATATTTTAATTGTGCCACCCCAGGTGGCAATTGTTTTTTGCTCTTGTTCCGGTGTTAAACTAGGTACTAATATAGAATGTAATCCGGTTACATATAAATCTTGGAATAGATTTTTGTTCTTAGATTTAGGTAATCGGTATATCTTATTTTCTACACGATCTACTGTATTTTGTATAAAATTCTTTTGTATCACCATAACCCGTTTGTAACCGGTAGGATATGTTTTAACATACATACCTGGTCTAATATTCTCGATTTTAACATAAGTATCTCCCATATTGTCTCTACAAAGTATTTGCGAACCTCTAACATAGCAAATAGGGTTTACTCGCAGCGTATCTATATAAGGATTATCTGGTGTTTCATACATGGCAAACGACACCATTCCTGAAATATAACTAACAACATTATGAAAAGTAATAATATTAGGTTGATCTATAGTATAATTTGTAAATTCTCGGCCATTCATAAGTAATACATATGTTCTAGATGAATCTATAAGATTGTATTCATCCATTATTCTAAGGTTAAATGGTTCATTAGTAATAGGCTGTTCTGGTACTGTAGTAGATATGAAGCTTCCCATATTATATTATTTACTACTATGTAATAATATAAAATAATAATTAAACCATAGATTACAAATAATATAATCATTTCCTATATTAGAATACTAATAGAATGACTAGTAGAACTATTACATTAAATTCAACTATCTATGGCACAGTTGACTGTAAAAACAATGTAAATCTAACACAACTATCTATGACACCAACCGTAGTTACTACTAACCACACAGTATCTACAACCGAATACCTTATTTATGTTGATACCGTTGCCGCTACGGGAAACGTTACTATTACCCTTCCCCTCGCATCAAGTGTGGGTAATCAGACGTTTTTTGTGGTGGATGCTACTGGTGCGGCGAATATAAAGCCTATACAGATTGTGGCAAGTGGTGGTGATTTAATATGTGGTCAAAGTAGTGTATTAGTAAATATTAGTTACACATCGGTAACACTTTTTGCCTATGGACCCAAAAATATTTATAGTATTATTTAGTGTATTAGTTCTAATAGAACTATTAGAAAAGTGGTGTACTACTAATAATCTTATTTTCATAGAAGCCCCATGAAAATGGCACATAGGCACAATCTTGATATTCATCACTACAATACTCTTTTAGTAGTGGAGTAGTTTGTATTTCAAACGTATATAATCCTTCGGTTAATCTTCGCGGAAATTCCGAAAATCCTTTAATTAATACACGGTCACTATAGACTCGCAGGCCATCATCATACTCAAATCCAACTTTTAGAGATGAGGTAATATTTGTGGTATCAATAGGTTGACCAATCGCCTCACGATATATTTCAAATTCACTCCACGTTGTCAAGGTACGACAATTACTAATCCTATTTGGTATATCCTTTAGTTTGTGGTATTTCCGAAATATTTCTAGCATATTACTCTTTACTGCTCGGAGTCGTTCTATTTCTCCAGAGTCTGTTACTTCAAGATAATATATATTCGTTGTGAATACTGGTCTACCTATTACTTGGTATTTGTATGTATGTAATATAGGCTTCTTAATTTTTAAAAAGGCACTGTTAGGTGACTTTAAGATAACACTAGGTTGAATAGCCGTACGAAGCTTTGGAAAATCCCGAACACCTTTACTATTATAGATAGCGATCTTTACATCAAGTGTAAGTGGTTTAGAAATATCTATAGTTAAACAGTCAAACATGTTTATGGTTGCTATTTGTTCTAAATAGCCAATTTTCCAATTCTTAATAGGCCTGGCAGTCATTAGTAGTTGTTTTAGTATATGTTTTGGTGTATTACGACCACCATTATTAAAAGTTGCTCCATGGAGTTCAGGTACTAATTCCAAAAGACCCGCCAATTCCCTTTCATTTAATCCAAATACACTAAAACCTAAATCAATTGCTTTAATGTATCTTGATGCCTTAGCCGGCGTGTAAAAATATGTAGTCCGTGTAGAATGACTAAGGATAGCATCCATGCCCACATAAGTGTTGTTCTTATAGATACCACACCGATTATGACTATTATCAAAACTAGATAGTACTTCAGCCGGAGAAGAATGAATTGTAAGAATAATTTGAATAGGATGTGTAAATTCTCGAACAGTAATAGTATACACATTACTTCCTATACGTTTTACTCTAATGTCACTATAGTTTGTATATATGAATTCTAGTAGGTTGTAGACATCGACCAAGTTCTCTTTGATAAAATGAGTGTCTTCGCTGGTATAGCTGTGTCTAACGCCACCTAGTACATAAATGTCAATATCACTAGTTGACTTGGGTGTGCGGTCCATATAGAGTTGTGTAGGAAAACCACCGGCAATTAATAGTGCGTCTTGAGTTGAAATATAGTAGAAAAAGTTATTTAGTGCCTGGTTATTAAAAATGGGTAGTACAAATTTGCCTTTTTCGAAGTAATCTATACTATCCACTAATTCATTCTCCATCGACATCCGATAATAGATGTAATCTTTGTAGTTTTCGAAAATATAATTAGAGCATTTGGCAAGGTTCCTTAGAGACCCGCAGTCTAAATGTTCTAATACATTAATTGTCGTAAAGGGATCAAGTTCTTCTAGCATGTTTGCTTAAGTTTGTATATTTTATTTCTTGTTTTGGTTCAATTTAAAAGTGGGTTATAGTTAGTGTTAATGTACCATTCAGGATTAGATATTAGTACATTCTTTGTACTATAACGTTTTCTAATTAGGTCCGTCTGTTCTAATACATATTTCGACAATGCCTCTAAATCTTTGATATGTTGGACATTACCATCCGATATAAAGGCTCTAAAACGTTCTCCCGCAATACCATAGGCCATCTCTATAAGTTCTACAGTATCACGAGAGATTTGTTGGTTTCTATCGATTTGGTACAATTGCTTTTTCCATTCTGTTTTCCCTATTTTAGTTAATAGGTAGTTTACATCTGCTTCCATTTTATAATCAGTTTGTAACGTCTGTTGGTGCGGTGGTCTATTTATATGATATATATGTATAAAATACTGATACAATCTAGTAACCCATATTTCACAGTATTTATCAGCCTTGGCATTTTTGACACCTAGTATACTATTAAATGTAGGAAAAATATTCTCATTACAGTCCAGGTGTTGTTCAGTAACATTATCTTTAGTTTGTGTTTGTAACCACTGGAAGTAGTGAGGGTTGTGAATGGGCCCTTTTTCAATTGTGCCCTTGTCCCAGCTAAAGGCCGTATGACACAATACGCAAAACATTTGCGAACAACCACTAATACGAAAGATTAGTGACTGACACTTAGGGCATGGTTTACTATCCTTATTTAGTAACTTATTTGTTTCTAATATATCCGGGTTACAAACGTGTCGCTCATCCTCATCTATCCGCTCATAGCAACGCTTACACATTTTAGTACTACACAGGCCACAATTCCAATCACTATTTACAAAACCTCTACAATCACTATTAGGGCATTGGCGGATATAATTGGGCTTTTCTCGCGTTTTAGTATCCTCTTCTCCAATATCGTCAATGTCTTTAATGTTATCTACACCATAATTTTTTGCTAATAGTGCTATTAGTTCTTTCTGGGCATCACTATCACCATATTGATTTTTAATAGTATTAGCTGCTTCCATAAAAGTACGATAATTGGATTTACGAATACGTTCTTCGGCAATCTCTTGTGCCATGGGTAGCCGCGCCCTTTCCACATCAACAATACGGTTCTCTAAACTAGCTCTTAGGTCTTCATTGAGAAACTTTTGTGGTAACTTTTCGGCTAAAATATCACGAGACCATTTGTTTCTACAAAACATACAATGGTATTCGCTATTAGTATCTAATAGATAATGCTTAATACATTCCATACAGGCCTTATCAGGACAGTATTTACAGGATATTTCCTTTCTTGTACTTTTGTTGTATGCGAGGCAACAAATGTTACACGTGGGTTCCTCATCACCAATCGTTTTTACCTTTTTGGGTGGCGGCATTTTAGTTATTATATAATTAATTGCCATTAAGCACTTTTACACTTTTAGAAAAAGTGTAAGTCAAAAGCACTTTTGTAAAAGTGCGGTCAAAACTTGATAAATTTATTTTAGATGACTTTATTTTAGATGAATCTATGGACTTAATTGGAATCTTGGAGATTCCAATAACCTTCGCCGTTGGCTTACGCCAATGGCTTAGGTACTGGGCTGTGCCCAGTATCCTTCGCCGTAACTGACAAATAGTTCTTCTTCGGGTTCTATATCTCTGGTGGATACTACATAGACCTTGTTTTCATCTACATCACCTTCAAATACACAATTGTTACTATATATTTTACTAAATTGGGCGTCGTTAAGCATAGCCATATAGCATCTAGGTAATTTAGAGGAATCAATGCCTACACCCATTACTCCATTAGCCTCATCTGCTTCAACTAGTTCATAAAAGTAATCATTGGTTTCTAAATTATATGATTTTACTATCTCGCCTCTATACTCGCCAATAATAGTATCTTCGGGTATATAGTCTTCGGTATATACACCTAGACCGGCATCCGGTAGCTGACTGTGGGTTATATAGAGATTAAAAGATCCATCATTGTAAAAATTAGCCTCTATGGCCTCTTCTTCCTCTTCACTATCCAAAGAGCTGTCACTGCTATCAAACTCTAGATCATCACTTTCTAACTCGGCCTCTTTTTGTTTTTGTTCCTCTTCTTCCTCTCTCTTCTTTCTCTCTTTCTCTTTTAAAAACTCTTTAAGAGCTGCGATGGCTTTAGGGTCTCTACGATACATGTTCTAAATATTATAAACAAATAAATGCTAAGTCTTTTACACAAAGCAGCTAAGATAAAAACTGGTTAGTTGTAGAATTTGTGGAGAATATAACAAGACATACCTTATTTAGGTGGGCGCATGGGGAGCATTATGGAACCATTCGCTGTTTACGGGCAGGCTAATGCTTCAGCAGCCGCTTCGGCCGCGGCAGCAGTGCGCTTCGCAAACAGGAGCGAGGAGCTGAGGTTCAACTTGGGCGGCGGGCGGTTGGCATTGTCGAGAGTAAACTTCAAGACGGCGGCGGCGGTCGGGGCCAAACTGTAGCGCTGTGTGGCGGCGTCGAGGATCAGCGGCAGGCCGCAGCTAAGCTCGAGCTGGTCCTCCTTCGTAGCGGCGGCGTTGATGGCGGCGGTGATGGCCTCGAGGCTCTTATCGACCGCGTCTTCGATGGTCTTGGGCTTGACCGGGGGCGGCCTGGGAGGGGTGATCCGGGTCCCGAAGTCCTCGTCGTTGAATGCCGCGACCATGTCGATCATTGCGGCCCAAACAACCGGGTCTATCGGGGGCACCTCGGCCACACTCTTGTTCTTGTTCTCTTGCTCGATCTCGTATTGAAGCTTGCTCATACTGGTAAGTATTTGCCTAGACTAGAACTACAGGTCTATCAATTTTTATCTAGTCTAGACCCAAGAGTTTCTAAATTAGGGTTAGTCTAGACAAAGGGCTCAGAAACTGGAATCTAAAGATTCCAGTATTCTTCGCCGTTACTTCGTAAAGGTCATTTCGCACTGGAATCTATGGATTCCAGTACTCATTCCCATTGGCTTTCAGCCAAGGGCTCGATCATATTGGTCTTACGACCAATACTCCTCTCCGTTGGCTTTCGCCAAGGGCTCAGAAACTGGAATCTAAGGATTCCAGTATTCTTCGCCGTAACTAATAAACAATTCATCGCCTTCTCTAATATCCCTAATAGACCAAACAGATACTGTATCGGTTTCTAAATCTACTAC